>Ga0157378_10001122_pt1 | contig 24418 bp, 20 predicted proteins | sample M65metaG_FD_115309 | JGI IMG/M metagenome (GOLD analysis project Ga0157378, IMG submission 115309) | Miscanthus rhizosphere microbial communities from Kellogg Biological Station, Michigan, USA - M6-5 metaG | ecosystem: Host-associated > Plants > Roots > Rhizosphere > Soil | place: USA: Michigan...
CGGATAACCAGAAAAAGTTATGGGCCACGAGTCCCCAATAGAACTATGGTTGCCAAATTGGACCACCGTTCTGCTTTGCTGGTTTCGGAACTGACAGGCTTCGTCGCGAAGAAGTGATGAAAATAAATACTTACGAACTCTGTTCATTCAAGGTGCACGCAGCGTAGTACAGCAGCGACACAAACAAGCCCCCGGTCTGAGCCATTGGTTAGCGCAACTGCTTGGGCGCTCGATGCAACACCATCTAATCATTTGACCCGACATATGGGAAACGAAAGGCATCCATTTACAAGATCTTTTGCTGGGACTATGCTCCCGCCAGGAAATTTCCTGCCAAAGGTGGCGTTGTTATGACTGGTTCACGAAAAGTTATTGACTGTAGAAACTTTCCCAGCGAACTGAACTGCACGATAGCAATTTCCGGCAGCGAAGAGGACGTCCTAGATTTGGCAGTTCTCCACGCTGTTACTGTCCACGGACACAAACGCGATTCAGATCTGCCCGCGCCGGATGGGTGCCGATCCCAATGCGGATGTTGTTTGGGTGGGGCTATATTACGCGGATAAAATCGCAAAAATCGATACTTTAACCCACAAGGTGACGCAATATCCGATGCCATACAAGTATAGCCGACCATACGGGATGGAGGTCGACCCCGACCACAACGTCTGGATCAACATGCTGAATACGGATATGGTTGCCAAGTTCAATCCAGCCACCCAAAAATTCACCCAGTACCGCTTGCCGACCCGTGGTACCGACGTGCGACAAATCGCGCTCGACAACAGCACGAATCCAATGACGGTCTTCATCGAGTACAGCCGGGAGAATAAAGTCGCCCGGCTTCAATTCAGAAAAGCTTCTGATATGGAGTAAGAACGAGCGTTCCCCAAAACCCGGTTCGACAAGATATCGTTGATTCTTCAGGATAGGGTCGCATGATGACTATAGCGATCATCACAGTGCTGGCCCTGTTGATTTTCTTAAGTTTCGCCAGCCCGATTGGCCATTTCCGATAGCTCGCGCTCCATAACCATGTGTGCGACTGGGGCTGGACGGCAAGACCATTTTTCCTGCGTCTTGCCGCCGTCGAGGAGGCTCTTGTCTTGACATCCCTTTTATAGAACGGGGTTACCGGAATGTGGTTCCCAAACTGACATCAACGATTCTAGTTTGGAGGATCGCGTAATTATTTCGGTGGCTGCGTCAGCTTGAGCCGTGCTGCTTGAGCGCATTCCCCGGTAACAATGAAATAACGCGCCAACGCTTCTTTCCCGATCTCGAAGGGATGCGGCTCGCCAGATTTGCGTGAGGCGAGCATTCTAATCTTTGTAGTCGCAGAATCAAATTCCGAGTGGTTCGACATCAGGACGGTCGCGTTCGCCGCAGCCGCAGCCGCGGCCATCTTGCTCTGGGATTTGATGTAGATATCGAAGTTCGAGGTCGTGCTCGGGAAGTTGAAGGCCGTGCCACCTGAGTATGCAACAATGAGCGGCTTGCCGTTATCCTTCACCGTGAAGATCATGGAAAGCGTCCCCGGCGTATGGCCTGGCGTAGCGACGAAGGTAACCGCCATGTCGCCAAGCGTGATCTTCTGGCCGTCGTCAGCGACGATGTCGCGTTTCGGTTTTCCTCCGGGATACTCGTTGACTGATTTTTCGATGGAATCCCAATCTGGACCGCCCATGACAATGCGGGAACCAAACCGGTCCTGCATGAGTTTTGCTCCACCCACATGATCGGAATGCGCATGGCTGATAATTACGTATTTAACCTTCGCAGGATCCAGGCCCAGCTTTTTCAAGCCGCCCACAATCTCCTCCTCCGAGTTGTACGTGAATAGCGTATCGATCAGAATGATTCCCTCACTCGAGGTCAGCGCCCAGGAATTGTGGATTTTGGAGCCGACGAAATAGAGGTTATCAAAGACTTTGGCCGGTTCGATAAACCATGTATCTCGAGCGGGAGGTGGGCCGGGCGCAACATCTCGCAACGTAGTCGGTACCGCTTGCGGCGCGACGCACAAACGGGCCAAGGTGCCGGTGAAATCGAATCCAGCGGCGTTTCTCGCCGCGACCAAATGGTCGTCAATCACGTCCGCGGTGTCCTGCGCAAACGCGCTTGCCCCCCACAAGCTGGAAAAAAGGAAAAGCGCTAAGCTGACTTTGATCGCATTATTCTTCATTGCTGCTTCCTTGATCTCTCAGCTGTAATTGACATTCTGGCCTTCTAGCGACGCATTACACCGCAACCAAGCACATTCAGAGCCAACTTTTATTTTCGAGTTTGCTGTCATCGGCTACAACGCTTTGCAAACAAAATTCGCAGCGTCGTCCGTGCTTCCCGTTCCTTTGTAGGCAGCGACCTGCGGATAAGGGCAGAGGGGACGGGTGCGATCGACAGTTCCGTTGGTAAGATGCGACGCGATGATTTTGTCCGGCGCAGACCCATTCGCAACCCATTGCTCGATCGCGCCCATTTTATCAAATGTGTCAGTGCCGGGACCGCCTTGGCAGTGGTTCATGCCCGGCACCATATACAACTGGACGGATTTACCGACGACACTGCTCCCGAATATTCTAACTACATCCTTAAAATAGTTGACACTACCCATCGCGGTGACCTGTGGGTCCGACCATCCGTGGTACATCAGCAGTTTGCCGCCGTGACCAAAGAAGGACTTCAGGTTGGGGTCCGTGAAATCGAGCAAACCATTATCGCTCTTGATGGCAAGGTCGATATCGGTCGCAGGATTGAACTCGTGCCAATCCCAATTTATGTCCTTGAATACCACGTATTTATACGCCTCAATCGAATACCGGAATGGCTCGGGGCCCGCCAAAATCGCCCACCCCAGCTCCGATCCCGGTTGGAGCAATGCAGGAGTGACTTGAGCTCCAGTTTTCGGGTCTTTCAGAGGCGCGTAGAGCGCCCGCACGGTATCAACCTGCGACGACGTCAGGCAGTCGGTGCCATCCGCGCTTTTGCAAAGAAGAGTCTTCGGGTCGAAGTGACATGCAATGGGATTTTCGATGACACCATCCTTTACCCCATCTAGCAAATCGCAAACCTTGAGCACGGCTTCGTGAATCAATGCATATTTCGATGGCGGGATGTAACTGTCTTCGCTCCGGTGAGGGAACATGTTGACGGCCATACGGGCGACGAGGAGATGCATCCAGTTTATGGCGGATGCCCCGGCCACGATCGCATTGAAGTCAGATGGGTATTTCGCAGCCTCTGTGATGCCCTGCCGTCCACCCGTGGAGCACCCATTCCAGAATGAGAGTGTAGGCGCGCCACCGTAGTAAGCGATCACGATTGCCTTAGCGTTAACCGTCATCTTATGAACCGCTCGGTACGCCAGATCAACGACCTTCTCGGGGTGGCCAATTGCAAATGCCGCCGTGTTGCCTTCGTGACCAGTATCAGTACTTGTAGCTGCATAGCCAGTCCTCACAGCGGCGGCTAACGCTGGATAGCTAATGACCCCGGCCCAACCACCATTGCCGACTGCTTCGAACTTTCGGTTCCAGCCCGAAGACGGCATCCACACTTCGATCTTGATCTCAGAGTCGCTTGAGGGAGTTAAGGTGGCCCTCACGCGGCAAAACGCGGGCAGCATCTTGTAGGTAGCGAGCGTTGAGGCGTTCGGCGCGTCTCCCGGAGGAGTGAACGTTCCCGCGGGGACGCTTTCAGCCGCAGTAATCCTGGTACCCGGGAACTTCAAGCTAGAGAGACTTTCACAAGAGGCGGCGACCAGGGATGCAGTTGCGAGCATCGGCGTAACTACAAGCGCAGCGCAGAATAGAAGGCGCCTAGTCATTTGGGTGATCATCGGTCGAATTCTCCTGTGCCCGCAGGCCGGATTGCCAGAGAGCATGATTGGTACTTGCAGTCTCGGCTTCTAGGAAGCGCATCATATGCTGCTGTTGCCCACGAGACAACGAGTATGCCGCCACAGCAAGCCGCTGCCAAAGTTCGAAAAGCCGGGCCGACTTCCCCAATCTTCTGCGCTGCTTAAACCTCAACAATGATTGTCAATAGCATCATCCTGTGAAGCCAAGTCTGATAAACGGAGCTGTCGGTAAATGGGTTTTCCGTACGGCAGCGCTGAAAATAGGTGTCACGCCGTTCGGCGTAACGATGCCCGGCCGTATCCCAATCGGAATTGCTCAAGAGTTCATCGGGCAGTGTGCGCTCGTCTCTTAGGGAAAAGGACACCTCCTGGCCGAAGCTGGGATCGGTTGTGCAAGCGGCATCGCCGAAAAGTGCGACCACGTTGCGGTACGCATGCTCTACCCAAAAATCGCCGCCATCAAAAGTAGCCAATGGGCCGATGTCATGCGCTCCGGGGTAGAGGCTCTGCACTCAAAAACCTGACTGGAGCCTTGCCTGTTGACGGGTTTCAGTATACGTTATCGGTCATTTCGGAAGTCAGAATGGAAACTCCAGATTAGGAATGGGAGGGAAGATGCCGGGGAATATTCCTACGGGCGCCATTCGTGGTTTGCTAGTCGTGTGCATTTTGGCAGGGCTAGTGGCCTGCGCGAATGCCGAAACACTGGTTGAATCAAGTATCGAGATTCGTTTTCAACTTGACCTTCATGTTCCCGATGCCGTTCTCATGACTTATCTGCCAGCGGGATGGTCGCCAAATGTGGCAACGCAAGGTGCTGCAAAGGATGCGAATCTGCGCGCCATTTTTATCGATCGCGTGTCGATCAACGGACCCGATGGAAAGCCTGCTGGGAAAACGGGGTCGAACCGGCTAGTCGCTCTTATCGCGCCGGTGAAAGATCCGACAGGCGCTGCTGTTCAACTCGTTATCGGAGGATTGACAGAAGACCCGGCGAACGCACCGGGTCCATACGGCGTCTACCTGTCGGCCACTACCCATACGATGCAGCGCAACACTTCCAGCGGCACCGGACCAATACTTGAATCGCAGGACTGGGTATTTGTCGCGGCGACAGGCGAACATCTGGAACTGCACATAAAATATGAAAAAGGTGTGGGAAGCCGGACAACCCCCACGGATGTGAAATTTTACTCCGCAAAAGATCCAACATTCTACCAACTCGCTCGGCAGGAGCAGGTACTCGATATCCTGCGGAACGCAACAACGAATCCCCCCGATCGCGTGAAGGAATTTTCATTCAAAGGCTCGGGCGGCACCTTTTCCAAGCTGTTTGATGGGACGGAGAAAGTGTTGAGCTGGGACAATGTACTTTGGATCAATCGCTCCATCTTTTTGCCGTAATGTCCGGGGAATCGACGCCTCGGTCTGACGCCGTTCCAGTTGGGAACGACCGTTAGCGCTGTACTCAATCAAAACCTAGACAGAGCTTTGGTCTGTTTGTATTGACATCTGCGTGCGAAATCAGCCAATTTTTAATCGCTGAAGCACGCGAGGGATTGACAAACTACGCAGCATATCAACTTGAATTTCTTCTTTCGCCTTTTTGGAGGGTCGATAATTTATTCCGAACTTTCAAGATTGTGGGGCTGGACATCGACCGGTTGAGCCGACATGGCTTATCGGAACCTAGAGTGGCACCCGATCAGCAGGGTGATACGAAGGGTCAAGCTCAAGCCGATCTCGATCTAAAATCAACATTCCGCCAAGGGACGTGTCCGCCGGTGGATGTCGTTCCGGCGCATTGCTTGCGGGGGCGACTGAGCGTATATTGTCGCCAATCAAGGAAGCCGAATGAAGGTTTCGACTAAGTTGCTGTTTGCCGCAGTCAAGTGGGTCATGGCGCCCACGTGCCACAAGATCTCAAAGCTCATTGCGTTCGGAGCGCTCACGCTGCTCCTTGGTGGCGCGTTGTCCACCTCTGCACATCCCGTACCCTTTAGCTATGTGGATATCAGCATTGAGCCTGACACGATCAATCTCACACTCGTGGTGCATATATTCGACGCCGCGCACGAACTCGGCGTGGATCCACCCGAGCTACTATTTGACCCTTCCGTGTTGGGCCCACAAGGCAGCAAACTGGTTGCGCTGCTCCAGAGTCGGCTGCAAATTGCGGTTGACGGTTGGCTGACTAGCGGCACTTGGTTCACGCCCGAACCGCTTCCGGACCGGCAGTCCGTTCGTTTGCGCGCGCGTTACCAGATCAGCGGCACCCCGGGGGCACTGAAGGTGACTGCCACGCTTTTCCCGTACGATACCGCGCATCAGACTTTTCTGAATTTCTACGAGGACGGTGCTCTCACTTCGCAGGCGATCCTCGACCGCAACCACTCCCAGCTTGAATACTTCGCGGGCTCCAGGCAAGGTGTCTTCGCGGTGATCCGCAAGTTCGTGCCCGCCGGAATCCAACACATCATAATCGGCCCCGACCACCTGCTGTTTCTCGTTGGCCTGTTGCTGCTCGGTGGATCGGTCCGCCGTCTGGTACTGGTCGTAAGCTCGTTTACCTTAGCGCACAGCATTACCCTATCATTGGCTGCGCTGAACTTGGTTACGCCCCCGGCGCGTCTCATCGAACCTGCCATTGCGCTGAGTATCGTCTATGTTGGCGTGGACAACTTGATGGTCGGGAGAGGCCGCGATGTGCGGGCTTGGATCGCCTTCGTCTTTGGCTTTATTCACGGATTCGGATTCGCGAATGTCTTGCGGGAGATGAACCTGCCTAGCCGGGCGCTGGGCTGGTCACTATTTTCCTTCAATCTGGGCGTAGAAATCGGCCAGTTTCTCATTGTGGTCCTCGTTGCGTCGGCGCTAATGGCCCTGCGGTCGACCAATGAAGCGGCTAGCCGTCGTCTGGCATTCGTTGGTTCGCTGGCGGTAATTTTTGTAGGCGCATTCTGGTTTGTACAGCGTGTTTTTTTTGCGGGAGGAAGCGCATGAAACGAATGATCGTTCTATGTGTGCTCGTTGTGACCAGTGCGTTGTCGCTGGTGGTTACAGCACAGCAGCCAGCGGCGGCTCCGAAGGTCTTGGAAGTCACCAAACTCAAAGACAACCTGTTCGTACTCAAAGGGGGTGGCGGCAATACCGCGGTGTTCATCATGGCCGACGGCGTCACCGTGGTGGATGCGAAGAATCCTGGCTGGGGCCAGCCAATTCTTGACAAGATTAAGGAGCTGACTGACAAGCCGGTCGTCAGGCTGATCAATACCCACACGCATGCCGACCATGTCAGTGGCAACGTGGAATTTCCCGCCACCATCGACATCGTGACCCAGGAGAACACCAGGGCCAACATGGAGAAGATGGTTGCACCTAGCGGATTCCCTCCAGCAACCTCGAATATCTTCAAGGAGCACAATGGCAAGGGTATGCCGAAGAGAACGTTCAAGGACAAGATGTCCATCGGGAACGGCAACGATCGCATAGACCTATACTATTTTGGTCGCGGACACACAAACGGCGACGCATGGGTAGTGTTTCCAACGCTGAGGGTGATGCACGCGGGCGATATCTTCTCCGGCAAGAATATCCCGCTCCTGGACGCCAATAACGGAGGCAGCGGCCTTGCTATTCCCGACACTCTGCAAAAGGCCTACGACACGATCAAAGAAGTAGACGTGATCATCACAGGCCACAGCACCGAGATGACCTGGTCCGACCTAAAGGAGTACTCCGATTTCAATCGCGGGTTTCTGAACGACGTACGCTCTGGTAAAAACGCCGGCAAAACCGTGGAGGAAATAGCTAGCACCTGGAAGATACCGGCGAAGTATACCGGCTACGCCTCTCCGATGCCGGAGCGGCTGAAAACCAACGTAGAGATCGTTTACGATGAACTGAATGCGGCGAAATCGAAGTAATATCAAAGCAAAGAAACCTGTATCGCCAATCAGGAGCTGCTTGTCACCAATCTTGGAATGAGGGTCTCGAAGTTCATTTCGTGTCTTCCGAGGCTCTCGGGTAGTTCCTTGTGTCGGCAGGACTGTTGCGACGCGTCCTTCGGTGTTTGCTTGCCTTTGAGGTGAGACGCCCGCAGCCACGGTCCGAGGAGCAATTGACTGGGCTCCGCCCAGACAGGGACGGAAGAAAGTGGCTTCGCGCTTCCCTGAAGAACGAGTCACTTAGCGACCACCTTCTTAGTAGACGGGTGGTCTCAATGGGTCGTCGCAACACTCGCTCAGAGTCTTCTAGATACAAGTCTACTAGGCTGATTTCATTCGTGGGCGTCAATTCAAACAAAACAAAGCCTTGTTTAGGTTCTGATTGAGTAGTAGTGCCTTACCGATTGATTCTCGACGGGATGTATTGTCAGATCAGCTGGTTATGTGGTGTTGCATCGACCGGTTGATCTGGCACGACTTCTCGGGACTTGGCCCTTTTGTTTTCGCAGTCTCCTCCTCACTTTGGACAGTCAATTTTTGACCATTTATCAGCAGATTTTCGTTTGACGGTGTTGCACTGACCGCTTGAGCCGGCGCTTATCAGGATGATGACAGAGGCGGCTCGCCTCAAACGCAAAAACTAACGGGTAAGAAACGAAAAACCGACTTGACACTCACCAGCCTTCTCATAGAAGGACTTGGCCGCAAGAGCTTCGCGTTCCGCATTATGCGCTTCTCAGGCAAATTCGTTGTGTCTAGAGCAGGGGAAGAATATGATGCGTAAGACAGAGGGCCCAATCGTAAATTCCGGTCAATTTAACTTAACTCCAGGAGGAGATGTATGTTCGATTTTCGGCTCCTCAAACGGGCTCTGTCGTCCGTCGCAGCTGTTGCGATCTCACTCATTTTCCTCATCGGCCAGATATGGGCTCAGACTGCAGGCCAACCTTCAACAAAAAAAGGCGATTGGCCCTACTACTTTGCCGACGCCAAGGGAACCAGATATTCTCCTCAGAATCAGATCAATGGATCCAACTTCAATCAGCTTGAGGTCGCTTGGCATTTCAAAACCGACAATCTGGGCGCGCGGCCAGAATACAAGCTCGAGGGAACGCCGTTGGAAGTTAATGGAGTTGTGTACACCACTGCGGGATCGCGGCGAGCGGCAATTGCGCTGGACGCTAGAACGGGCGAGCTGAAATGGGTGCACAGTGTAACTGAAGGGCGCCGCGCAGCGATTGCTCCGCGACAGCTCTCGGGACGCGGACTTTCGTACTGGACCGATGGCAATGGCGATGAACGTATCTTGTATGTAACAACTGGCTATAGATTGGTCGAACTCAATGCAAAGACTGGCGTGCCGATCCAGACGTTTGGAGCGGACGGCATCGTCGATATGAAGGTTGGCGCCGTGACTGGCGTGAATAAGCAGATCGACCTGGAGACAGGGGAGATCGGCCTGCACACCACTCCCACGGTGGTCAAAGACATGGTAATAGTTGGCTCCTCGATGAAAGAAGGGACCCAACCACAGACACACGACAACACCAAAGGACTTGTGCGCGCCTACGACGTGCGGACGGGGAAGCTGATTTGGCAGTTTAATACGATCCCCAGAAGGGGCGAGTTCGGCTACGACACGTGGCTGAATAACTCAGCAGAGGTCAATGGCAATACAGGTGTCTGGACTGGAATCACCGTGGATGAAGAGCTCGGCCAGGTCTACCTGCCGGTGGAAGATCCGACCTCCGACCAGTATGGCGGACACCGGCCAGGGAACAATCTGTTCGGGGATAGCTTGGTATGTGTCGATCTCAAGACGGGCAAGATGAAATGGTATTTCCAGGTTGCGCATCATCCCATATGGGACTACGACCTCTCTTCTCCGCCGATTCTCACCGACATTACTGTTAACGGACAGGCGATCAAGGCAGTCGCTTTGCCCAGTAAGGAATCCTTCTTGTACGTTTTTGATCGCGTAACAGGCAAGCCTGTATGGCCAATTGAGGAACGGCCGGTTCCACAGGGCGATGTGCCTGGCGAGTGGTACTCTCCCACGCAGCCGTTCCCAACGAAGCCGCCAGCCTATGCGCGCCAGGCCATCACGATGGACGATCTCATCGACTTCACACCAGAGCTGCACGCAAAAGCGTTAGATTTGGTGAAGCATTACAAGATGGGCCCCATGTTCCTGAGTGCGGTTGTCAGCAAGCTTCCGGGCCCGATCGCAGCGCTGACCATCGGAACCTTGGGCGGCGGCACAAACTGGCCTGGTGCGGGATATGACCCTGAATCCCACACAGTCTTCGCACCGGCGGCAAATGCGGGCGTATCGCCTTTAGGGCTGGTCGAGCCGCCCGAAGGATTTTCTGATATTCGATACCTTGCCGGCGTCGCGGGCCAGAAATTCAGGGTCAACGAAGGCCCTGGTTTTGGCTCCGCCTCGGAGGCGCCAAAGATTAGTGAGTCTCAGGCAAAACTGAATTCCATCATGGCCAAATCAAGAGCGACTACTCCAGAGACTCCTCCGATCGGCACGACCGTAGATGGTCTGCCGCTCGTGAAGCCGCCCTACGGTCTTCTCAGCGCAATTAACTTAGATCGTGGGGAGATGGTTTGGCAGGTGCCACATGGCGATACGCCGGACTCAATTCGAAATAACCCGGCACTCAAGGGACTGATCATTCCCAAGACCGGCCAGCAAGGCATTGTCGGGCTGGTGGTGACCAAGACTTTGGTCATCATGGGTGACCCTCAGATTTCGACGACGGCTGACCATCCGCGCGGGGCCATGTTGCGCGCCTACGACAAGCAAACCGGTCAACAAGTGGGGGCGGTTTGGCTGCCAGCCCCGCAAAGCGGTTCGCCGATGACCTACACTGTCGATGGCAAGCAGTACATTATAGTGGCCGTGAGTGGCGGCAACTACTCGGGCGATTACATAGCGTTTAGTCTCCCTTCTACGCAATAAGAATAAAGGGGATAGACCGCAGGAATTCTAGAGAGCCCGTGTTCGCCGGTCCTCCTTCTGCGGTGGCGCATTCGAAGCAAGAACGGCAATTCCGTTGGGAAGAATCTGCATGTGTATTGTTCTTCGTTTCGAGTGAGGGGCGATGAGGGTCAAGGGCGCAGCAGCTGCATTAATCGGTTTAGCGACAATAGGTGCGTCTTATTCCGGCATTCATGCGCAACGGCCACTGCTCTTAGCTCAGGAAACGCCGGCCTCGGAATCGCTTACGGTGTGGGACGGCGTGTTCACCCAGAAGCAAGCGGATCGGGGCAAAGAGCTCTACTCTACACATTGTTCAGAATGCCACCTCGGAACTCTGATGGGTTCGGATATGACTCCACCGCTCATTGGGGGCGATTTCTTATCAAACTGGTCCGGCTCCTCCCTTGGCGACTTATTTGAACGAATTCGCAAGACGATGCCAATGAATAAGCCGGGATCGGTGCCCCGCGATGCGATTCCCGACATTTTGGCTTACATATTGATTGTAAATAAATTTCCGGTGGGCGAGACAGAACTCTCGCGCGACGCGCGGCTACTCAGGAAGATTCAAATCGAAGCCACGAAACCAGATCAAAAAAATCAACAAAACCATCAGGAGCGATAAGAGCGAATGACAGCAATCTCAACATGCTAACGCTTCTTTCTATGTCAAGGGAAACTAACTTGATCTAGAAACGAAACGAACTGTTCCGGATCATAGCGGACGAGTGACTGCCGAGGAGGTTCTGATGTCCTGTGCAGATTCATTGAGTTTCACACGGGTGTTATCTCTCGCCGGTGCGATCGCAATGGCGACCGTCGCGCTCACCGCACAATCCAGTCGTGGGGCGTTTCCGACTGAATCCTCTGCCGGGCGGCTGGCGTCTTCCTGTGGCGTGCCGCCGGTCGAGGCGGAGAGGCTACGAGGCCAGGAGCCTGTATTTCCGCTCGGTCAATACCCGGTCAAGCTCCCCGCGGTATCGATCCTCGGTGCGCACAACGACCTCCCCAATCCGTATCAGCTCGGTGTCGATTGGGGGCAATTGCCGGCGGGAAGGAAATGGGGATCGACAGCGAGCGTGACGACTGGGCTCGACGGCACAATCTGGGTCACCGACCGATGCGGAAATTTCGGTTCAGGCGGCGCGTCGTGCGCCGGCGCAAGCGCAAACATCAACCCAATCTTCCAATTCGATCCGTCGGGCAAGTTATTGAAAAGCTTTGGCGCGGGACTGTTTATCAACCCCCACAAATTGGTCGTGGACAAAAACGGTTATCTTTGGGTGGCCGACAACGGGGGACACCAGGTCTTCAAGTTGAACCGGGATGGCGGGGTCTTGTTGACGCTCGGCAAGAAGGGAGTCGCCGGTACGGGAGTCGATGAGTTCGATGCGCCGACCGCCGTCGCGATTGCTCCGAGTGGCGATATCTTCGTCGGCGATGGACACTCAGGAGGCGGCACGGCCACAGGTAATGCGCGGATCATGAAATTCGACAAGAGTGGGAAGTTCCTCAAGACGTGGGGAACGAAAGGGATGGGACCAGGCGAATTTGATTTAGTGCACGATCTGGCCTTCGATTCAAGAGGGCGGCTCTTCGTGGGCGACCGGCAGAACAACCGAATCCAGATCTTCGATCAAAACGGCAAGTTCCTCTCGCAATGGTTCCAGTTTGGACGGCCGAGCGGCATTTACATCGACAACCGTACGGATATGATCTATGTGGCAGACTCGGAGTCGAGAGACGGTCGAACCAATACTGGACAGTATGCACTGGCACAGACTGGTTATGGGTACAATCTGGGCGCCCAGCGGGGCATCAGGATCGGAAGCGCAAGAGACGGCGCGGTGAAGTCTTTTATTCCCGACCCGTGCCCCTATCCGTACCCCGCCGGTTCGAGCATGGCGGAAGGCGTGACCGTGGATTTCGATGGCAACGTCTACGGTGCGGACTACCTCATGGACGTGAGGAAATTCGTCAAGAAGTAAAATCAAAGATCTCAGAACACCATACCTTGCTTCAGGGCAGCTTGATGAACAACGTTGTAAGGCTCCTCGCTAATTTAGGCAGTCACGGCAAATCGCGTAATGGATTTGATGCTAAGCCATGATAAACGGTGCCAGCTCAATCGGGATAACGTCACCGCCAGATCGTGTTGCTCCACCACTGCGACCTCTCGGATGGGATCGTCCCCAAGGCGGAAATGCAGAGGAAGTAACCAATCCAACGCCACTTGTAAGAAAACTTGGCGATGGTTACCTTAAAGAATAGAATAACTCCTCTATTGGCCGCACCTTTTCTAAGGAGCTTTTATGGTCACGATCACTGTCAATGGCGTCCGGCGCGAGATCCAATCGCCCAGCGACACGCCGCTGCTGTATGTTTTACGAAATGATCTTAATCTTTCCGGACCACAGTTTGGCTGTGGCCTGATGCAATGCGGGGCGTGTTCGGTCCTGCTCGAAGGCAAGGAGATTCGTTCGTGCGTAACGCCCGTGTCGGATGCGGGCGGCAAGGAAGTGACGACACTTGAGGGACTCCCGGCAAGGTGGGCTCGACAGAAAGGCCTTCCGGCGGCTGACGCCGGTAAGACTCTTCATCCCATTCAACAGGCGTGGATTGAGGAACAAACTCCTTTGTGCGGCTTCTGCCAGAGCGGCATGATGATCAAAGCAACCGAGCTGCTGGAGCGCACGACGACTCCGACAGTGACGCAAATCAAAGAAGCCTTTACAACGTCAGGCCCGTCACCACATCTGTGCCGTTGCGGAAGCTACACCGCAATCATCGAAGCTGTGCAGCGTGCTGCCACCATGATGGCGAAAGTGAGATAAGCCATGACCATGCCAAACAAGAAGCTGGTTGGAGATTTTCGGGCTACCCTGTCGCGTCGTGAATTTGTCAAAGCCGGAGGCGCGCTTGTCGCAGGCTTCAGCATTGTTGGCGCCGAGGTTTGGAAGAATCCCGTTAGAGCCGCTTCCTCGACCAATTCGCTCGATCCCACGCTCCCCGCTTCGTGGATTGAGATTCATCCTGACAGCACGATCCTGATTCGTACGGGTAAGAGCGACTTCGGACAGAGCACCACGTTCACGGCGTACAGACAGATTGTGGCTGAAGAGTTAAGCGCTCCGTTTGAGGCTATCACTGCCGTGCTGACTGGCGACACCGATCGCACTCCGGACGGCAGCGGCGCCTTCGATTTTCTGGGCCGCGGAACGCCTAACATCCGCAAAGCTGCCGCCTATGTCTATCAGGCGCTGCTCGATCTGGCATCGCAACGACTGGGCGTCGCAAAAAGCGAGCTTTCTGTAATGGACGGCATTGTAACTGGCGGCGGCAAGAGCATGTCGTATGGTGACCTCGTAAAAGGGCAGCAGTTGAAGCTCACGATTCCCGTGAGCGGAGATCTGACAAGCATCATGGGTTTGACGGTCGAGGGCGATCCGCCGATGAAACCGGTCAGTCAGTACACCGTTATCGGCAAGTCCTACCGGAATTCAGTCACCGCGTCCAAAGTCAGCGCGAAAGAAACCTGGGCTACAGACGTGCGGCTTCCGGGCATGTTGCACGGCCGTATGGTGCACCCCAAGACGCTTGGCTCAACACTCGTATCCGCAGGCACAGTCGACAAGACGCGCTTTCCAAATTCGCGCGTCATTGTGAAAGGCAACTTGGTCGGTGTGGTTGCTCCAACGGAATGGGAAGCCATCCGCGCTTCTCAGCAGGTGGCCGACAGTACAAAGTGGACCGAGTGGAAAGGGCTACCTAGTAACATAAACCTGTTCAAATATCTGAGAGGCAGCGCCGATTGGGAAGCAACGCCCGTCATGAACAGTGATAAGGCCAAGGGTGACGTTGTGGCGGTGGTAGCCACGGCCCAAAAGAAGTTTTCTGCAACTTATGAATTCCCGTTCATGAAGCACGCGCCCATCGGGCCGACCATGGCCGTAGGGGACGTTAAAGCGGATGGGACGGTACACATTTACACGCACAATCAAAACCCGCAGGCGCTTCGCGGCCAGATCGCTCTAATGCTGGGAACAACGATCGATCATGTTGTCGTGCACGCGTTCCCCGGTCCCGGGCATTACGGAAGGTCGAACGGAGGAAATGCCGGCGCCGAAGATGAAGCTGTTATTCTTTCCCAGGCTGTTGGCAAACCCGTCCGCGTCCAATGGATGCGAGCCGAAGATTTCCAGTGGTCCACGCAGTCGGCGGCGGCGTTTTCGGATGTTCAAATCGGGCTGGACGCGAACGGCAAAATTGCTGGGTACCAGATCGATCATTACATGCCTGCCATGCAGGACGATCGTCCGGTGGGCGCGCTGATCGCGGGTCTGCCAACAATGGCGGCTCCGGACGTGAAAAATCCATCCAATCCAGTCGGCTCGACCATCAATGGACTTTTTGATCCGTGGGTATACGACGGTGTCCTGAATCTGGCCGAACGTGGCCGCGGCACATTCCAGGTAGGCCAAAAAGCCTCTCCACTTGCAATTGGACTTCGCGATCACAGCATGCGAACCCCGGGACAATTCCAGCAGAATTTTCCGCGCGAGACGGCGATCAGCGAAGCCGCGGCTTTGGCCGGGAAGGATTCCATCGAGTTCCGGATTGACCACGCCACCGAAGACCGCGTGATTGGCGTTTTGAAGGCAGTCCGCGACGGGTCCGGCTGGGAGACCCGGCCTTCGCCGCATTCCAAAGCCGCATCAACCGGATCCGCGCAAGTGCGCGGTCAAGGCGTGTCAGTGATGTTCCGCTCGGGAACTTATTGGGCGTGCGCATGCCAGATCGCCGTTACTCCGAGCACAGGAGTAATCACGGTCGAGAAATATACGATCGCGGTAGACCCGGGCATTGTCGTCAACCCGATGCAGCTCAAGAGGCAGGTGGAAGGCGGAGCGGTGATGGGAATCAGTCTGGCGCTGCTGGAAGAAGCCACATTCAATGAAAGCGGAATCACGGCCCAGGATTGGTTGTCATATCCAATTCTGAAGATGAGCGAAATTCCTGAGATTAAAGTTGTGTTGCTCAACCGGCCGGAGGTTGGCACCTACGGCGGTGGATCGGAGGCAGCGAACGCGCTCGCCGCGCCCGCTATTGCAGCGGCACTCTTTGACGCGACAGGGAAGGTTGCTCGGCGCATTCCGCTTAAGCCTGCGTACGTACAGGCGCTTCTCAAAGCATGAGGCTGTCGCTGCCCAGTGACTTTCGCGTCCGGGTTTTGCTAGAGCGCGAATCTATTTCCGCAATCTTGCGAGTCATATTCGTTACGAGTGCGATATCGCGAGGATTCATTTACATGGAAGGGAAAGCTTTCGCTACGGAACATAAACGGGATTATCGCATTGGGAATTCAATTCGGAAGCCGTGGGGGTTCGCCAATGATCGACTTGCGCGGCCGACTATACACCAACTGCAAACGAAGAGAGCCGACAAATCCCAACCGCCAAACCTCACCTGCATAACAACACATTTTGTAACGTTTCAAGAATCCTTGCAAAAGATGGTGGCGCAAGTAGAAGCCGGAGGAAGTGTTTTGGCGCTTACGAAAATCACCTGATTGACGAATGGCACAGATAAAGACTGTTCCAATAGAATAAATCAAGTAGGACAATGGCGGTTGTTTTAACGCCTTCATCAAAAACGGAAGTTTATCTCAACGTAACCGAATTGGGCGCTGGCGCCGGCAGGATAAATGTTCGCGATCAGGCTTTTTCCCCAAGCATGAGCATAATACGTCGTCAGGCTGAAGCCGTAGCCAAGAGGTAGATCGAGACTCACATCCCAGACATTCGCCAGGCTGCGGTTGCCATTGCTGGCACGGCCTGTGTATCCAAACGTCTTTGGCTGAAATGCGCCGCCACCTCCGTACCAAAGGTCCTGAGAATTTGCCAGGCGCAGGGCGTGAAGTTCAGACCGGATTACAAATTGATGAGGCAGGCGGAATACCGCTGAGCCATAGAAATCTTCGTTGTTCATCATGTTGTAGAACGGAAATCGATCATAAGGCCGCGGAGTTGGAAGTACCTGAAAGAACGTGCCATGGATATTGTCATTGGGATTTGAATCCCCGCTGCCAAAGGAAAAGCCGGCACTGAACCAAGGGTTGATCAAACGGACTGCGGGTTGCCAGCCTACTTCGCCCACGAACGCTTCGCCGTTTTGGGTTAAATGGCCCCAGCCGCCTGTTTGGAAGGCTCCCCAAAGCAGGAAGTTGAATTGGCCCATGCGATCGGTATGGAAAACATCGGCGTAGTCCGCGCCATAGGTGCCGATGCGGATATTAAACGTGTCAGCGGTTCGCGCGGCCACAGTGCGATTGTCTGTCTTGAGGACTCCGCGCTCATCCACATAGCCGAGCGCAAAGATGCGCAAGGATCCGGCATTCTTCCGCGAATCGATGGAATGTGTGAACGCGCCATAAAATACATCAATGTTTAATTCACCCATTCCGTCGTTTTGAAATACGCCGCGTGTCGGCCGCGCGCCGAAGAGTGTAATGTTGTTGTCACCGGCATTTAATCCGAGCTGCACTCCATCAAAGCTGCGTTGCACGGGCGAAAATCCGAAATCTCCGATCAATCGCTGAACAATACGCGTATTCACAAGCGTCGCCAGACTCTTGTCCTTTGGCTGCACTTCAGCTCCATCCAGAAACGTCAATCGGCCCAGCTTCATCTTTGATTTTCCAGGGAGTTTGAACGCGACATAGGCCTGCTTGGCAAATCCGTTCACGTTGTTTCGATGGTTGCCGTTGGCGGCATAATATGTGCCGCCCAAACCAAGCTGGCCGGGGCGGCCCGGCTGTACGGCGCTGGAAGGCAGGTCGACAATTGCATCCGCCGCGCCTTCGAGCAGCCACTCAAACGCTTCACTTTTTTGGCCGATTCCAATTTTCAGCAGTGAATGCTCGAATGCGTATGTGTTCTGACCTGTAGGAGGTTCAAAGAAATCCCAGGCCTCGGTGCGTACACGCCAGTTGACGGAGATATTGAAAGGACCAAGTTTATGCGCAGCGGATGGCCCGGGCTTTGCCTTCGCATGCGAGACACTTTCTGCAACTGGCGGGTTCGCCACGGCGCTGGTAGGGGACCCGCTTGATTGCCACCTGTCTTCCTCCGTGGATAGGAGGGTTGAAGAAGGTTTCGTAGCCGCAGCATCATCCTGTGCCCAAAGTGGGCTACCTGATATGAACAGCGCTATGAGAACAAATGAACGGAGGAGGCTTCGCAGATCGGTTTTCTTGTTTTTGAACATAGCTCACCTGTGCCGTTGGACGAGTGCTCTCAATAACGAATTTCTCAGCCATTCTGAAAATTTATTTTGAATGCGTCAGGAGACGGCTGATTACGGAGAGCACCTCACCGGGGTCCTTTTTAAGTCCCGACTGTTGATGTTGGATATTTCCCTTGGAATCCAGTACGGTGATGACGCTCGAATGTGCGAACTCACCGCTCGAAACTTTCACGTAACGAATGCCAAGAACGGCGGCGAGCATTCGGACGGAGTCGTCCGAACCGGTCAACAAAGTCCAATGTTTCGCGTCGAGGCCATGAGAGGCCTCGAAAAGTTTGAGCTGCGCCGAAGAATCGCGCTCCGGATCGAAGGAAATCAGAGCGAATCGAGATTGTTCACGAGCCTGTTGGGGTAGTGCCTTCTCGATGGCTTGCATGTCCAAAACGATCATCGGACAGGCATCCCTGCAGCTTGTGTAGATCATTGCCAAGATCAGCGGTTTGCCTTGAAATTGCGCCAGGGTGGCCGATTTGCCGTCTTGGTCGGTCCATCGCGAATTCAACTGATACACCGAATCGCCGCTCGCAGGAATGCCCCCGTTTTTGTCACTCAGATTGTGCGCATATCGTTCATCGGCGGCAGGTGCCTCATACCCGAGCAGAACGCTCATGCAAGCCGCGAGAATGAGGGCGTATTTCATGGCTGGATCTTCTGAACGCACCGAAAGCCAAGATTCTCCGTGGTGTAGCTGGCTTTCAGGCTGCTGCGGAACGCATACCGCAGGAAGCTCGCATAATCGGACGAATCCACCGCGCCTGTGCTTCCAGCTCCGCAAAACTGATCGTTTCCATCTTCGTCGGTTGGTATCGCGCTGCTGAAATCGAGTGTCCACTCCCAAATTAGACCGTATAATCCCGATATTCCGAATCCATTCGTGGCGGCGCCTCACCCAATCCACATGCATGGTCATTTCTTTCGGTTTGCCAATGTTGCGAAAGATACCGTCATTGTGTGGGCCAACATGGATCACGTGGACTTGGATTTCGTACCGAACAATCCAGGAACGTGGTTTCTCCACTGCCATAATCTGTACCACATGGAAGCTGGCATGGCCCGGCTCATTCGTTACGTGTAGACAAATTCGCCCTCTCGGGCAAGATGCAAATGTTGAGTCCTATTCGCTTTTGCTTCCCGACTATGGGCAAGGAAACATCCCGCTGGGCCGAAGACAGCTTCCATCGTCTCTGCATCATAAACACCACCTTTAAGAAAAATATTTATATCAGGTGGTGTTGCATCGACCGGTTGAACCGGCAGGTCTTCTCGGAAAAAGGGGAGCTCTTGACCCATGGGGTGTCGAAGGTCACATCGATGCATGACGCCAGTCACTGCATTTACCCTGAGAACTGTCGCATAGTGCACGCGGAAGCTGGATAGGCTCCACGGATACGGGCTGTAGGTAGAGAAACACCCCGGAGGACTCTCGTCCTGAATGATCCGCATGACCATCCCTTCCTAAGGGGCAGCGGTCGAAAGCGCGAAGCCGTTAGACAACCCTCGACTTTCGACGCATCGACCAAAAGGGTCGGACTGGCTCGGCAGAGGCCGCTGCTCCCTTCTTCTCTATCGCTTGAGAGACTCCCGTAAGAGGTAATTTTCATCGCCTGCGGCATATTCCGCCTGATAAACGGTGCCTGCTCAACCGGTCGACGCAACACCATATAACCAGCTGATCTGACAATACATCCCGTCGAGAATCAATCTGTAAGGCACTACTCATCAGAACCTAAACAGAGCTTTGTTTTGCTTTAAATTGACGCCTGCGAATGAAATCAGCCTAGTAGACTAGCACTTAGAAAACTCTAAGCACTTGTTGCGACGACCCATTGAGACCACCCGTGCCTATCGGAATGTGGGAATCCGCGTCATTAGTCAAAGAACTAGCTTCCGATCAGAACACTAAGAAACGAATGCGGCTCGTAACACCACCCACGCTCAAAGAACTCATCCAGCGAGGAAATAAATGCTACCTTCCAGGGATGCCGGGAACCTTCGTCCGAATTTTATAAATACTGGTACGTGCCACAATGTAAAGGGATTTGTAGTCGGGGTCTCCAAAATTGAGATTGGCAACAGCTTCAGGCGTGTAGACTATTCCAAGCTGTTTGCCCTCAGGCGTAAGGATCACAATTCCACCGCAGCACGATTCCCAGATATTTCCCTTGGCATCGACCTTCATCCCGTCCGTGATTCCCGGAAGTGGGTCCTTCGTCTTGTCCATAATCACTTCCATGTTTGGGACGTCGACGGTGTCGTCCGATAGTACCTTATACTTTCTGACAAGCCGGACGCCATTCGCATAGAGATACTTTTCGTCGGGAGAAAGCGCGAGTCCGTTCGCGCCTTCGACATTCTTGGCAATTGCTATGGTCTTGCCGTCTTTCCACATGAAAACACCAGGGTAATCAATGCCCACTTCAGGGTCCTTGCATTGCAGGCGTAGGCCGCCACAATTAGGCCCATCGGTGAAGTAAATCGCGCCATCTTTCTTCACAACAACGTCGTTCGTACTGTTGAATTTCTTGCCATCCACGCTATCGGTCAGTTGGACGCGTTTACCGTTCTTTTCGATCCGGTCAATGCTCCGGCCGCCCCAGGTGGCTATAACCAATCGACCCTCGTTGTCACGTGCAAGGCCGTTGCACCCAGGCAAGTTAAATCTCTTGTAGTCCGGATCGGTTGGCGGTTTCCCATTGGTCTGGATAAATCCGTGCCTCCAAGTGTCCCATCCGGTATAGCCGCAGTTATCAAAGTACAAGGAAAGCTTGCCATCCATTGTCAGCTTCAAGATCTTGTTCGCAGCCATCTCGGCAAACAGCCAGTGTCCACCGTCTTTTCCCTGCGGCATCCAAACAATCCCTTCAGTAAAATAGAAAAAATCTTTAATGACTGGTTCTACCAGCGCGTTCGCGTCGATCAACTCATCCATAGCCGGATCCATCTTGAGGATTCCCGTGGTGGCCTGGGGCGGCACCTGAGCATATAACGAGCCGAGTCCCAATCCTGCAAAATGAAGCCACATGGCAAGTAGCCAAAACTTTTTCATAAGCGCCTCGATATTATGGAATCGCATTCGAGCAGCGGGCGACCTTTACACCGCTCGCTGCAAAGCGTCAAGTCCGGAGGAGCGAGATTCTCGGAATGTGGCCCTCTCGCACTTCGTAGAAAGACGAGAAATTAGAAGGGAAAAATGATGGTCACTGTGGTTTCGACATCCACAGCGCGGCCGTTCTGGATATATGGCCGGTAGCGCCAGGTGAGGACTGCGGCTCTCGCCGCGTTGCCCAAAACTAGGTCTCCGCTCAAGATCGAAGCTGACCTCACTTGGCCTGCAACGTCGATAATCACATCTAAAATCACCGTATTGGAGATGCCGCGAACCGACAAGTGTGGTGCGACCGGCTGCGTGCTTTGCAGCAGCAGCATTTGTGCCTCGGCTGCCGAAATGTAAGGCAGCAGCGGCGATTGTTTCGCGGCGGCCAGGGATCCAAACACCAGCTCATCAACTTCGCGGAAGCCATCGGAGACATAGAAGAAATATCCCAACATGATACTTCTTGTGCTCCCGGCGCTGATGGCCTCCAACCGATAGGCGTGAACTTCTTCTCTTAGAGATAACTGGATAGCCTTCGCCCAAGAGTCGGGGCGCGAGACGGCCGCCTGTGCCAGTGGCAGGACGAGGACCTTGACTTCGTCGAGGCTGGCGGTAAGTGTATAGGCCTTCCCAGGTGTGTATGGAGAACTGGCGAGACGATTTCCGTAGTTTGCTTCGAGTGAGATGCCATCCTTCTCTCCGAAAACAGTCGCAAACCAAGCGGCGTGAGACGGGAGAATTGTGCTGTGCCAGAGGGAGTCAACTTTTCCGTTGTCTTTGTCTCTGATCGCCGTTAGGAGGTCTTCTACGAAGTGTTGTAAACCCGCAGGAGAATCCGCGTACATGGTGCCGCTCTGCGCAGGTGCTTGCGAATCCTTTGCGAGCGAAACTTGCGCGGAGATGGGTGCCGCAAGAAGGGCGAAAAGGAAGAACGCGAGACTAGAACATCGTGTCACGACTAAGCACATCGGAACCGCATCATCGCCGATTGAGTGTCCGACTCACAATCTGCGATTTAGACCTCAACCATTTGCATCGTATGCTTCTTCCGCTCTTGCCACAACGAGTTTGCCAACAGAACAGTCCCAGGAGCGATCAAAAAGGGTCCCGAAGGCCAAAGCAGGATTTATCCGAAACTGGCCCGCCCCGCATCAGGTGGGAATTCTCATATTCCGAGAAGGGTTGGACTCAAGCGGATTTCCGAGGGCTCTTGCGTTCCATAACGGTAAAAGTTAGAAGCCGAACATGGAATTTACCCCGTGTCGTTCACCTTGGGCTGAAGGTTCTCGTGTTGCGGTTTGAGACACCGATGCCGGCTGGGTGGCTACCGGCGGAATCTCTGGTTGTTCCAGGCGAACAGGATGCGTGGCGGGAGTGGCAGGTACCGCAGCCGCAGTAATGGCTGCAACATTTTGCGTAGTAGCGGGCGGCTGAGCAGCGGGCTGCTTCATTTGTTGCTCCATTGCACTGGCGATTATACTGCGTCGTCTTCGCGGAATGGGCCCCATGACCCGGATGAGGCAAATTCCCAACTTCCGATGGGGCCGTTTATCATGACTTAGAAACTTTGGTTGAGATTCCAATAGGGATAGGCTAGCCTGCGCAATGTCCGAGAGCATTTCCAAGCCATATGAACCGCACGCAGCCTGCTTAAAGAAACTTCACGGACGGACAGAATTTGAACTTTATCCAATTTTCGACACACCCTGCATCAGGTCAACGATCATCGCAAACAGATGATTCCGGGTCTCAACTCTCACTCCGGCACGAGTGACATAGCGAATTAGGATATCGATGCCAGTTCCCGCCGGCCTAAGATTTACCGACGGCATGGCGCTAAACTGTGGCGACCCTTCTTCGTGCGTCACCCTCTTCCATTCCGCTTCCGCCATTTTCGCATCCGCTTCCGTTATCTTTACCGTCGCTTCGTAGATCCCCTTGAGGAGAAGATGAATATCCATACCTGAAGGAACACTTACCTTAATTTCATCCCACATCCACTGTCCTACGGTCGAGAAGTTGAAATACTTGCCGCGTATGGCATAGCCGTTTAAAAACGAGACTTTTCTTCCCGTGGGATGACCATTGGCAGTCCAGTTTCCCGTCTCCAGTAACCAGGTGCGGAACAGACCGAGCTGTACCACCTCGCCGCCGACACCATCGATCTCTACCCAGTCCCTAACCCTAACTCCGTTTGGTCCCATCAGAACAAACCAACCGCAGAATGCCAAAATGAAATCCTGAAAGACCACGGTCAGCCCTGCGGTTGCCAGACCCAGAATCGTTGACATTTGCCGTGGGACACCGAAAATGGTCAGCAGGATTAGTGAGAGGCCGACCAGTTGCATTCCCAGATTTAAAACTGTTTTCAACGTCTGTTTTTGGCGAGGGTCGTGAACCATCCTCTCCAATGCCAGTTGGAGTGCCCAGCCCGCAAGGATCACCAATATGCAGATCGCTGCAATCCAAGCCAGAGACAGCAATATCAAATGAACTACGATCTTTCGCTGTATCTCGACTTGCTCTCCCCATCGCCCGTAGAGTGTCACTAACTGCTGTTGCGCTCCCAGACGATCGTTGAGGATGCTCTGGATGTTTTGCTGATTGCTTATCCTTTGCAGCCGCTCGATTCGTTCGGAACTCGATTCTCCGACCGCTTTATCGCCAAGGCCAGCGGCTTCTGTCTTCAGTCTTGCCCGATCGGCTGTTAGCGCGGCCACGTCGGTCCTGGCCAACTGCTCAGCCTGGGCAATCAGTTGCTTCCTGCTGCGGAGGGATCGCCACGTTGACAGCTGCTGTGCGAAGGTCTTGTACTGTTCGGCTGAGGCGACAGCAGTTTGCCCATCGTCCATAGAAGCACGATCTCGGTACTGCTTCATGGCAGCTTGGCGGGCAGCTAGTTCCTGCTGAAGCTTCAATCGCTGATCTCCGCTTTCGCGGGCGAGGTCTTCGATCGAATCGGTCAGCTCGTTTTGGTCGAGGCCAAGTTGCGCCTTCGCAATCTCCAAGTCGCTGCCATTGGAAACCGCACTCGCTGGTCGCGTGCCCGCGCCTGCACTGAGTGATACGATCCGAGCCTGGTCATGCTTGACGGTCTCCTGAAGCTCGGCGACCCTTTGCTGCAGTGCCAATGCTTTAGGGCTTAGATTTGGCTTTTCAAGGCTTGCCTGCCGCAGTGACTGCGAGAACGCCTGGTCGACTTCGTGATCCGCAAGGCGCTC
>Ga0157378_10001123_pt1 | contig 24398 bp, 31 predicted proteins | sample M65metaG_FD_115309 | JGI IMG/M metagenome (GOLD analysis project Ga0157378, IMG submission 115309) | Miscanthus rhizosphere microbial communities from Kellogg Biological Station, Michigan, USA - M6-5 metaG | ecosystem: Host-associated > Plants > Roots > Rhizosphere > Soil | place: USA: Michigan...
AGCCATTTATGCCAAGATCCCGATGACAGTCGGTACTCACCGGCTCACAGTCCAGTCAATGGATCACAGCGGGGTGTTCTTCAAGAAAACAATTTACGTTAGCGTTGCGCCTTAACCAAATGGCAACACGGGGGGCCACACTGCCGCTTGCCGCGCGATTGTGTTCGCAACCTCGGCTGCAGCACCTGAAAGCTCGGTTAATTCACATTCTGCAGGAGCCAATCCCTTCGTGCCGGGCTTTGCCTTTCGTGGTCGCCTCTTCGGCTGCGCGCTTCACCATTGTGGGATTCTCATTGTAGTCCGCGCTCTGCGACTGTGCCGACCGAGGTGTGACTTGGATACTGCCGCACCCCTCAGCGTTTAGCTGGGGGGGGAGGTTCATGCACTTGTGCGTCAGCTCAATGGAAATGTTCGGGTGCGAGGTTGGGGAAACGAAATCGTTGTCAGAGGTTTCGGATGACCCCGTACGCGTGAGACCCGCAACTTCCGTATTGCCGACCACTCGACCAATGACTTCCGCCATGCAAGTTGGACACCGCAAAGATGCGGTAAACGCACTTTGGAAAAAAGGTTCTACACACCGAATTGGCGGAGATGATGATCCAGATGTTTGTACATTAGGACGGCCCATTCCGCTGGTGTTAGGAGGCCAAAAAACGGATGTGGGTGGGTAGTGCAGACCGATGGCCCGCCCGAAACGAATTTGTCGATCAGCGAACAAAGACGCACGCGCTCGGCATCCAGATTGCGTTCCCCGCGAATGACCAGTTCACGCACCGTAGGCGAGTTGCGACGAAGCGGGTCATCGTTTCCGACAACCTTCGGCTTAATTGCTGAACCTATCAGTCGCCCCATCAGTGCGCGAGGAGGCCTTATGTCACCCAGAGCCATCTGCAATCCGGACGCACAATGGGCAATCGTCTGAGCTACGCTCATCTTGCCCCACTGCTGCTCGCTGTCGATTCGAAGGCTATCAATGCGCTGCTTCACTTGATCTGCGAGCGCGACATCGAACAGGTTTTTCATTGAATTGTCTCTCTTCACGCGGATCACGGCCGCGGCGGCGTAGGACGCTCGTGGAGAATCATCCAGTTGATGCCGAATCGATCACGGACCTGGCCAAAGCGGGAGGCAAAGAACTCCTCTCGCATCGGCATCAAGACCTCACCGCCGTTGGAAAGGGCGGAGAAAGCTCGTTCCGCCTCACTGTCAGTATCCATTCTCAGCGTCAGGTAAGCGCTGCGCATAGGCGCGACGTTTGGGATGTCCGCCGCCCATAGCTCAATGTCGCCAATGGAAATCCGAGCGTGCAGCACGGCGTCCTTCCATTCCGGTTTGACGCGGCTTTGGTCAGGCGACTGCCCGTGGGTCATAATCATTCCGACTTTTGCTACGAGATGTTTCTCGTAGTAACGGAAGGCTTCCGCGCACGTGCCAGAGAAATTTACATAAGTATTCATTTTCATAACTATTTCCTCCAATAGATAATCGACATAGCAGCCTTTGGCGCGGTCTTGGTCAAAGACGGGCAATTCTGCGAATTGCTCAAACGTTCTGGCTCTTGTTAAACTAGACTAGACCGTCCAGTATGATATTGTCAAGAGGGCAATCAGCGCACGTGACTTTACGAGGCAAGATGAAAACAGAAAAACCGGCCGACTTCCTCGAGGCCGGGCCGCGCGATCGGAGCGCCGACAAGCGTTCCTCAATCCTCAACGCTGCAGCTGAGATATTCCTCAACGGGGGATTTCTCGGTACCAGCATGGATGAGATAGCGGCCAAAGCGCGAGTCGCCAAGCAGACTGTCTATGCGCATTTTTCGAACAAACGCGATCTGTTCGTGGCGATGGTCTCGGCCCTCACGAACCAGGCAAGTGACCGCGTGCATGTTGGTGTACCAGAGTTCCACGAGGGCGACGATCTGAAACGTTATTTGACGGATTATGCCGTTCGTCAGCTCCAAGTCGTGCTCACGCCACGAATCATACGCCTGCGTCGTCTGGTAATCAGTGAGGTCTTACGCTTCCCGGAACTGGGTGAGGCGCTCTATTCCGGCGGGCCGGGCCGATCGATTATGTCGCTCGCCGCCATATTCGAGCGGCTTGCGGAGCGCGGTGTCCTTGCTATCCGAAATCCTTCGCTCGCCGCCTCTCAATTCAATTGGCTGGTCATGTCAGCACCCTTGAACCGGGCAATGCTTTTGGGCGACGATGCGATTCCAAGTGCATCAGAACTACAGAAACATGCGGCCGAAAGCGTCCAACTGTTTCTCGCCGCGTATCGTCAGTGACTATGGCAGGATAGTGTGGTGAGATGCTTACTTTCCGCTGGGGTATACCCAACATCTTCCCTTTGTCACCAAAGGGCGAGCAATTCGTCAATTGGATTTCTCACTGAGACCTCAACTTCAGAGTAGCCGACAAACCACTATGCATTCCTCTACTGTGTCGCGTGAAAAGACAGTTCGTCTGTTGTCGCCGAGTGCTTTCAAACCAATTTGACGGGGGTCCTTATCAGTGGAATCGAGGGATTTTCATAATCGAGCGTTACCAGGCTAAAAACTAGTCGCCAGCATGAAGTCGCCTTTCCGAGTGCCTGGGACGATCTTCCATCCGGGCTTCAGTTCGAGCGTCCATCCATCACCCACGAGACTGCCTTTACTTGCAGATGGTGCAGCAACGACCACGGCGCTCCAATCGGGCTTCATGAGCGCTCCGCTTTTTGCGTCCAGGATGCCCCAATCGTCACTGATTCGCAGATTCGGATAGACCGTTCCGGCATCTCCCAGGGGCTGTAAGTTTCGTGGGTCAAACTGTAGGTGCATATTCCTAAAGCTGAGCGTGAGCACCGGGCCGTCAATGAATTTTGCACGGTAGCCGTCAACAATCTGCTGCCGTCTGGTCTCTCTTTGCGTCTCGGCAGCAAACAGCGTCGCGCCATCATATTGCGTGGCTCGGCTTTTCGCAGCAACCTGCAGATTTGTGGGAAGCGTTATGTGGAGAGCGTTTCGGAGTAGAGCATCGAAACGCTGGCCTGCTCTGATCTGATCGTGCCATCCCGGAGAGTACTGGTCGAGTAGCAAGCCATAGGCGGGCCCGGTAGCATAGGCGAACGACCGGACAAACGTGCTGTCGTCTCCACGGATCGAAAGATCGTGCAGGGCTTCCTTGGTTTGTTCTTCGGGGATGGGATTTCCCAAGCGAACGCCAGTGTATTCAGCCAGGCCCTCGTTCAACTCAAGGGCTTGCTCCTGTACGTCGGCGCCCGGGAATAACCGGTAACGTTCCGCGCGAAAAAGAATTGCGTCTGCTGCAGCCTCTCTCCGCTCCTCGTCGGTGCTCGCCCGAAGAGCACGTGACAGCGCTCGCCACTCCAACTGCAAGTCGTATCGCCCCTCAACCGTATCCAGTTGTGCATTCTCCCCGCCTTTGACCTTTGGAAGGTTGAGTTGGTTCTGAATGCGGTGGAAGAGTTCGTGCGCTACCAGGGTTTCTCGCAGTTGCAGTTCCTCAGGGAGAGGCCATGTCATCTGCGTCCAGTGAACACCCGACCATTCTACCGCCTTATTCGCGATATTCTGGTCCGTAGACAAGGTGCCAACAAAGACGCCGCCCTCGGCTTTCAGCAGCCCTTTCGCATCCGCCTGGCTGGCGACAATGCTTCGGCTTTGGGGGTCCACAAACATGATCGGCCCACACAGCGAGACTCCCCACAGTTGCCCATGATCGGTCTGGCAAAGTGATTGAGCTTCCGAGAAATATGTTTGCGCGGTTTCGATTGGGATCGGTCGAGGAGCTTGCGCCGAAGCAGCTAGGGGAATTGTTGACAACAACAACGCGGTAACAACGCGAAGGCGTTCCATTCGATTTAGGTCCTCCGTTGGAGGCACGTATCTGAACTCCTTCCCCTTGCGGGGGGAACCTTCAGTTTGAGACGAGCCAGCCCTGCAAACGTAAGCGAGGATTCCGCCGCTTCCATGTGGTTTCGGTTGTGTATCGGTATTCTGCCGGATGACGGGCAACTCTGACTGCGACCTGAAAGCTGTTGGAATGATTGTCTGACGAGGAGGAAACTGATCAGACCGTGCGCAGAGGTGAGAAGCCTTGTGTCAATCTCGTCCGTTACGCGGATGACTTCGTCATCACCAGTAAATCGAAAGAATTACTGGCAGGAGAAATCAAGCCCCTCGTCGAGCATTTTCTGCAAGAACGAGGTCTCGAACTCTCTCCGAAGAAGACCGTCATTACGCATGTGGAGCACGGCTTTGATTTCCTCGGACAAAACGTGCGCAGATATCCCAACGGGAAACTGCTCATCAAGCCTTCCAAGAAGAATGTCAAAACCTTCTTGGAGGACATCCGACGAACCGTCAAGGCTGCGCATGGCATGTCTGCCGCCGATTTGATCGATCAACTCAACCCAAAGATTCGTGGTTGGGCCAACTATCATCGGCACGTGGTGAGCAAACGCACATTCAGACGCGTTGATCTCATGATCTTCTCTAGTCTGTGGCGATGGGCACGACGAAGGCACCCGAATAAAAGCACGCGCTGGATCAAACCGAAATACTTTGACCGGCGTGGGAATCGGGATTGGTCTTTCTTCGGCGAAACCTGCGATGACAAAGGACGGCCAAATAAAGTCTGGCTGTACCACGCCATGAGCACTCCCATCAAACGACACGTCAAGGTAAAAGGCGAAGCTAACCCGTACGATCCAACGTATGAAACCTACTTCGAAGAACGCGAAGGGGCTCACATGCTGGAAACGTTTCGGGGTACTCGTACTCTTCGCTACCTCGGGTATGAACAACGTGGTCTCTGCACGCTGTGCAATACAAAAATCACCCGGATCACAGGCTGGCGCCTTCATTACTGCGTCCCACGTGTGATGGGTGGTTCGACAGCTGCTAGCAACCGCGTTTTACTTCATCCCGAGTGCCATGACCGGGTTCATCGTCAGCGTCTTCCCGTTTCGAAACCGCGTCTCCTCTAAAGAGGCGTTCGAAGGGCTTGAGCTGGGTGAAAGGAAACTTTCACGCCCAGTTCTGAGAGGGCCGGCGGCCGCAAGGTCGCCTGGCTACTCGGTAATTGGAGGTGAGATGCCGGTCTGAAGATTGATCGGTGGCAAGGAGGCCATCGATCATGAAACCGAAGTCGCACCCGCGAACAAGACGCACCACGAGCAAATCTGTCCTGCGCCTGCCTGATTTGGAGCATGCAAAAGCCGCGGTCTTGAACAGTCTGACCAGCCAAGATGCACAGAGAGGCTATCGACACGCCATCGACGAGTTCGTTGACTGGTATTGTTCGGAGCCTCGGCTCGCGTTCAATCGGATTGTGGTGCTTCGTTATCGTTCACACCTTGAATCCCGCCAGCTAGCGCCGGGTACGATTAACCTACGCCTGGGTGCGGTGCGGCGTCTTGCCTACGAGGCTGCCGACTGTGGTCTGCTCAGCGCCGATCTGGCAACAGGTATCCGTCGCGTGAAAGGCGTGAAGAAACTGGGCGTGCGCCTTGGGAATTGGTTAACTGCAGAACAGGGCCACAGGCTCTGGCAAGCACCCGATACGCAGAGGTTAAAAGGCAAGCGGGACCGCGCGCTATTGGCTCTCCTCCTCGCCTGCGGCTTGAGAAGGCATGAAGCCGTGACTTTGACATTGGATCATCTTCAGCAGCGAGAAGATCATTGGGCAATAGTCGATTTAGTGGGCAAGGCTGGACATTTGCGCACAGTTCCTGTCCCTGGTTGGGTGAAATGCAAGTTGCAGGATTGGCTAAATGCAGCCGGTATTGATCGAGGGAAATTGTTCCGCCGCGTCAACAAGGTGGGGAAGACATGGGGAGACGGCATGACGGAAAAATCGGTGTGGCACATCGTGAAGGAGTCTTCCAAGGCCATCGGCCTCGACAAACTGGCCCCTCATGATCTCCGCCGCACATGCGCTCGGCTCTGCCACGCTTCCGGAGGAGAACTAGAGCAGATCCAGTTTCTTCTTGGCCACATGTCAGTGCAAACCACGGAACGCTATCTTGGCTGCAAGCAGCGAATTCAATCCGCGGTTAATGACCGGATCGGCATCGAGCCCCAGCTTTGAGCTGGGCTTCGAATGATGGAAGGATTGCCGACTAACCGCGAATTGATTCGACCGTGGTGCAGACTCTGCAATTGAGTTGGGCCGTTCTACTTGCCTGAAGTAAGCAACTGTTTTGCCGCGTCGTTGGTGTCACTGATTCCTTTAATCACCGGCACGTGAGAATAGAGTGGCTGCGGTGGCGCCTGGTCCCACAATTTCCCTGGTCGATAGACAGCAACATAATCCCAGACAACGGACGACGGATCGCGCTGTCCTAGTAGGCGCGACACCATGTGTTCTTTGTCCCAATATTGCGACGCTCTTCTGTCGGAAACGCGTCTCAGCGTGAATGTCGAGGGAGCGCCCAAGTCCATCGGCAAGACCGGTTCCCACACCACGAACACCCGAATCTTGGAATCGCCCTGTTTCTTCAGCAGTTTTTCCAGTGCAGAGGCCCCCTGCAAGCAAACTGGTCAAGTTGGCGAAACCAGCAGCAGCACTCGCACAGAACTTGCCGATCCGTTGAACGCATCTTTGAGAACAGCCAGATTGGAGTCGTTCAACCGAAGCAGCGGCGGCTGGCCAGCGGGTGTCGTGCTGCCTCCGTAGAGGTAGTAGAGGAGAAACAAAGCCACTACCGCAAGGCCCAGCAATGAAAGCTTCCTTCTGTTCATATCAATGCCACCGCCCCACTAGGTCGGCGACAAGGTTCGCCAGTTCTTGTGGAAAGAACGTAAAAGCCACCACAACGACGGCAGAAAACCATAGCAGGACCGTGCTCCACCGGCTTGGCTTCCTTCCGCATTGTTTCTCGCGCCAGCCTTGAAAAAACCCCAGAGCCACAAATCCCAAAGACGCAGCCACAAGAAATGGCCGCAGCTCGACGAAGAAGGCCGAGCTTCCTGCCGCGCCAGCAGCAGCCAAGAAGGGCAGCAAAGGCAAGCAGCAACTGGATGCCAGCACAGCAGATCCAAGAGCAGCCAGACTGGCCAACGCTTTGCCCTTCGAGCGGGTTTCAGTTGGCTGCTGATTCTTCATCGCTGGTCCCTCGCAGCAGAAATGGCGCAGCACAACGCCTGCTCCGGCGGCAGTCCAGTGCCGTCGGCGTACAATCGGCACGCAAGTCCGAAAGCTGTTTGCCCGCTCGGTTCCACATCGACACCGTTGACTCGCACCGTGGGCGAGCCAGGGAAATGCAGCGAGCGTGCAACCGCCTCCTCCGCTACGAGGACTTCCTCGACAGGCGCGTCAACGCACTCCGAGCGCAGCACCTGCCTCACTCGATCGACTGCCGGCTGACAATTTCGGCATTCAGGAACACAAAGGATCTGTATCAACACGAGTGCTCCTTTGCCCCAGCGCGCGTGAGCTCCAAAACGGGGCAACTTCTGTTCTTGCTGTTGTGCCTGCGCTCCGCGTTGCACTTCCGCAGGCCGCCAGCCAGTTCCGCTTCTAGCTTTTGCAGCTCTCGTATCTTGGAGCGCACTTCGGCTAACTTCGTCTTCACCAGTTCGCTGACTTCCTTGCACGCGTCGAGCCGGTTCTCGCGCAGATCGAGAATCTGTCTAACCTCTCGCAAAGAGAAACCCAGCCTTTGCATCCTTCGGATGAAGCTCAACCGCTCGACTTCTGCGCGCGTGTGTACAACCGAAACCGGCCGGGCGTCCGCGGGACTTCCTGCAACAACGAACTGCGCTCGTAAAAACGGATCGCATCTACGCTGAGCGCGGTTAACTTGGCTACTTCACCGATCTGCAGCGCCGTACGTCCTGGATTTGGGTGCATGCTGGAAGCATACACTCTGGACACTACTCCAGAGTCAAGTGCCGATTGCGAAATTTAACTCACAGTTTCTGGGTTGCCGACTATTCGGGTGCAGCCAAACTTCAACTGAATTTGCAGTCACCGGCGACGCTCGTCAAACTTCAAGACATGTTCACAAATGCCGAACTAGCGGTGCTAGGATCAACGGATGAATGCGAACCAGAAACGCGGCGGTCTCGCAGTCTTTCTCGTTCTCACTTTCTCTCTCAGCTCAATTTTCTACGTTCTGATTGCGAAGTCCGGTCAAGTTGGTGGTGGATGGGGCGCATACATCGGTTGTCTAATGTGGTGTCCTGGGTTGGCGGCCGTGCTTACTTGCAAGTATTTGAGGCGCGACTTGTCGAGCCTGGGGTGGAACTGGGGAAAATCTCGTTATCAAATCGCTTGCTACTTCATTCCGCTCGCTTACGGGGCTGCGATATATGGGTTCGTCTGGCTAACTGGGATTGGCGGGTTCTACGACTCGAAGTTTGTTGAACGTTTTTCCGACGCTTTTGGGCTTGGCCCGATACGTCCATGGATCAGCATTGTCCTCTACTTCCTTTTTACCGCCACTATAACTGTAATCAGGGACTGTGCCACGGTCCTTGGAGAGGAGATCGGCTGGCGAGGATTTCTCGTGCCTGAGCTTGCCAAACGGAACAGCTTTTCGGCGACTGCCATCATTTCTGGTTTCATTTGGGCCCTGTGGCACTATCCCATTTTTCTGCTTGCTAACGGCTACAACGGCGGCACACCGGTCTGGTACTACCTTCCATTGTTCACGGTGTTGCTCCCGGTCATCAGTTTCGTGTGGACGTGGATGAGGCTTAAATCCGGCAGCTTGTGGCCAGGGGTGGTGTTGCATGCAGCGCACAATACATTCATTCAAGAATTCTTCGATCCGCTTACGGTCGACAAACCCAGAACCAAGTACGTAGCGGGCGAATTTGGCGTCGCGCTGCTCGTAATTTCCATCTTAATGGCGATATATTTTTGGAGACGACGCAAGGAACTGATACTTATTGCGCAGCCGATTTGAGAAAAATGGGATGCCGTTGACCTTCCTGACGGCTCCGCTTGCAAACCACCTAGCACTCCCTTCATCTTTCAATCCATGACCTCGAACCCTCTAATCCCTCCCTGGTCTTCCTAACTCCCCTTTGACGAGCAATACAGAATCCAGCGGCCATTCTCAGTTTCTTGTTGGCCGACGATACAAAAAGTAATTGGGTTTTGGATTGTCAGGCGCTCTGGACGCTAAGAAACGCGGCCTCCGTGAGCTCAGTAAGACAGTAAGCAACACGGGATGGTTCTGATCCATTCGTGTCACTATCCAGGCGTATCGAGTGATCGGTACAGGCAGACACGTTTGTGTTAGAGAGGCGAACTGTTCAAGTTCGTCGCTCAAAGTGGGACCAGATTTGATGGTCCCACTTACGTCCTGCTTCCGCTTTTGACCCGAGCGGGACGACGCAGCATCTGCACGCAACATGGCAGAAGAGGGAAGTTTTTGACGCACGGTTTCGGATCGTGAGTTCGCTGAAGCTCCGATTACTCAGGCCGTGCGTCGATTGCTAGCAGACGGTGTGCGGCCGAAAGCTCGATATTGACGAGAAGTTTTCGGCCATTCGCAAACGACGCTCGATAGCTTCTTTGGGTGTTCTTGCCCCCGGGAGCGTCTAGCACAATTAGCGCTTGCAATGGACCGTTGGGAGCCAAAAAGCGCGGCCCATTGTTGCGGAGAAAGGCGACGAGCCGTTCTCGTGATTCAGGAGCGAATCGGTCCGGGTCAGCCTGCCCTCGCGCCGCATCCGTGAGGATGTCGCGAACCATTTGTGTCGTCTTAGGATCGGTATCTGCCACCTCAAGTGGGCCTTCGGGATGCTGACAGTATTCTTTGAGCATCTGCATTGGCGTTACAGCCGCATGTGGTGGCGGTGGGATCAGAGCGAGGCGCCCGAGGCGCATGTCGAGATAAGCATGGTCATCGCAGAGGGCGCGAGACGGCTTGGACACGGTCATCTCGGCAGGAGGTCCCAAGTACAACACCGCATCGAATTGGTCGGCTATACGCCTCGGATCTTTAGAGTCGGTCATCGCTGCGCCCAATGTGGTATCACGTAGGATCGCAAGGCTTGGCTTTGGCCACGATTCCACGTCAGGCTGCAAGGCCGAGAGGTCGTGCCGCGTCTCCGTGTGGATGGTAAAGACCCTGGTTCCCGATCTTTCCAGTTGCGCTACGATCCCACCCACCATGCTGCGAGGAGCCGATGTTGCCGAGCGGACGAGATGTTGGTCGCCGTATATGATCAGTGCGCGCCGACCCTTTGCAATCACCTCGCGGCGGACAACTTCCACGGCGAAGCTATCGCGATTAAGCCAGGGTTTCAAATCGTCTAGGGAATGGATCTTCTCCCATTCAATGGGCGGATCGCCGAGGAGCACCCGAAGTTTCCGTGGCTCTGGCAGCGAGGAGTTAACATCCCGAACGGCGTGGAAAAACTGCTCGTAAATGGGCAGATCCCAGGTGTATTCGACCTGAGTCGTATCCTGCCACACATGCCGCAGCGATTCTGGTAGGACTTCCTCGCCACGAGTAAATCGATCTACCAAGTCCTGATACCGAGAGTTGCCGAATTCAACGACGATGTCGTTTACGACAGCGGCAAAGCGTGGATCGCGGACAAGCTTTATACGGAAGTCGCTCCCTTGCACGCCCGCCTCGTTGTCGCCTAATGCCACGAGGGTATGTGATTTGAACTGTTCGACGATCGCGCTGACTGGTTCAAGCGGCATTGCAGATCGTGACGATTGTGGTTGTGCTGCCGCGAACGATCCGATTGCAACAATCACGGCGAGAGCTCTCAGACACACTGATCCTGTCATCGTTCCTCCTAATGAACAACGTCGGCTAGATTTCTTTATTTCTGTTCGCGAAGTGGACGATCAAGTGCGAGACGCCTATGAGTACAGGGGCGACACCGCTCCATTGGATACCCTGAGGGATCGGATCCTGTTGAGGATGCGCGAGTACGGCAGTAAAGAAGACGAATATGCCGAAGCCAACGGAAATCCAAATAAGGCCGGCTAATAGAAGAAAGCGTTGGACCCGCGCGTTGTTGCGACGTAGGTCCTGGTCGAGCTGCGGCAGGTCGACGCCTTTTTCAATCGCAGTTAGCCGCTCCCGATGAATCAGCAACCGTCGCCGGTGTTGTAACCAAAGCTTGAAGCCGATCAGGGCGACCACAGCGACGACGATGATTACGAATTCCATACAGTCAACCCTTCCTTCCGACCGTTTATACGCTCCAGCCGACGCGACGGTTGCAATCTCCGTGAAAAAGATCTTTCTCCCGCAACCAAAACACTCTGTCAGTAGTATTAACAATGTGGCGGACGAGGATATCCAACGAATGCTATTGGAGCGCCGTTCCGCTCCGGCATTCGAACTCCTTGTGGAACGCTACCAGCAGAAAGTGTTTCGGCTTGCATATTCGATCATTGGTGATTCGGCTTCGGCGGAGGACGTGACACAGGACGCTTTCGTGAAAATGTGGCAGGTGCTGCCGGAGTACGACGGCCGCGCTTCGCTCTCGACGTTGTTGTATACGATCGCGCGCAACACGGCGTTATCCGCATTGAGGGCGGCGACCCATCGCAGATCAGCCTCGCTCGATTGCAGCTGCGAAGTGCCCGCACCCTCAGTTGACACGGTTGCGCAGCTTGAAACGGAGAAACTCGTTGGACGCCTTCCCGAGGCTGAGCAGGAAGTTGTGCGATTGTTCTATCTGCAAGACCGAAACGTCGATGAAGTGGCGCAGATGCTTGATATGCCCATAGGAACGGTTAAGAGTCATTTGCACCGCGCCCGGCGAAGACTCGCAGAATGGATGAAATGATGAATTGTCAAGAAACGGAACGACTAATTCTGGATGCCATCGAGACGCCTCTTTCAGCGTCGGAACGAGAGTCAGTTGACGAACACTGTTCCCACTGCTCGGCTTGCGCGCAATTTGCAGCGGTGCAGTCGGAGCTGGACCATCGTTTGCGGCGATTCATCACCGCACCCGCATTGACCACTGACTTCCGAAGCCTCTTGACGGCGAGGATCCGCCAACGGCCGCGTCCAGCCCTTCATGCGTGGTCTCTGGATGTTGCTTATGGTACCGGAGCATTCGTGGCGTTGATCGTGAGCAGTATCGTGCTTCCTTTCAAGCCCCAAACAGTACTTACGCTTGGCATTGCGATATGCGTAGCCGCCTATCTTCTTCAGTCATTCATATTCGTGTTCGTGGACGAGCCTTACGACCAATGAAAGTCATAGACGGAACGACCACTGCGACCAAGCGTTGCCTAGGTCGCCAACTCACAATCGTGCACAAACCGAGTTCCGGGCGGTTTACGGGCCAACCGGAAGTCAACTCCTCAATTGCCGACCAACCGACAATTGACCATGCGCTCAATAAAAGAGATGTCATAAACTTCGCATGTGCCGGCACATTCAGGCGAGAGGCTAAAAGACGTCCTGATGAGCGTCACACGCGGACGATAGAGGAGTCGAGGGGGCCATCCCATCAGGTCATTGCTCTTCCAGAATTAGGCTAGCCCACCCATCGAACTTTCCTTCCGCCCTCTCCGTAATTTCCTAATGAGATAACAGAATGTACGGACAAAAACTTGCACTGTTCACGAATGAACACTCGGTTACGAAAGCGAACACGTTTCGAGCACAACAAATCCAGTTCTGTCGTGGAATGTTGCAGTTGGGCGCGGCTGCGATGGCAGGCAACTTGCACTTCGATTGAATTTCCATCGCCAGTGATCCGCGCAACCGCTGCAATCACTGTAATCACTTGGTCAATTTCAGGAGGCTTCGTGGGTCTCTTACTTGGTCATCTCAAGCAGGTTCTTCGACACCTCGGCCGCGCTCCGTTGTTTGCGACTGTCATTCTGATTACAGTGGCTATTAGTGTGGGCGCCAACACAGCGATTTTCGGTGTGGTGGACGGTGTCCTGCTTAAGCCGCTCCCTTACAAGGACCCGGACCGGCTCATCGGGGTTTGGTATAAGGCCCCCGCCATCAACATCCCCAAAATCAATATGGCGCCGTACCTGTATTTCACTGACCGCGAGCAGAGCACGACGCTCGAAGATATCGGCCTGTATGGCTTCTTGTCATTTCACATTACCGGCGGCGCGCAGCCGGAGCAGGTCCAGGGATTGGAGGTAACTGAGGGCACTCTGCCAATTCTCGGTGTTCGTCCTGCGCTCGGCCGGCTGTTTACTGCGCGGGATGACTCGCCCAAGATGCCGCAGACCGTCATCCTTATGTATGGTTTCTGGCAAAGGCATTTTGGCGGCGATGCTTCGGTCGTCGGCCAAACTTTGAAACTGGATGGCACGCTGCACGAAATCATCGGCATTTTGCCGCCCAATTTCGTATTCATGGATCGTTCCGATGTTGATGTTGTCGTGCCGGGGCAGATCGATCGCGGCGACACGACGCTTGGCGGCTTCAGTGCCAACGGCTTGGCGCGTCTAAAACCGGGAGTTACTTTGCAGCAAGCCACCGCGGACTTAACTCGCCTGGTCCCGATTGCTACGCACAGTTTCCCACCGCCACCGGGTTTCGGCCTGAAGATATTTGAAGAAGCCAATTTCACCCCCCTGCTTCAGCCGCTAAAGATTGACGTAATCGGCGACATTGGCAACGTGCTTTGGGTTCTTATGGGGTCCCTTGTCATCGTCCTTCTGGTCGCATGTGCGAACGTAGCCAACTTGCTGCTAGTGCGCATCGAAAGCCGCCGTCAAGAACTCGCCATTCGCGCCGCTTTGGGAGCAGACCGCAGAAATATGGTAACGGGCTTGCTTCTGGAAAGCCTTGTGCTGGGATGCATTGGCAGCGCGATCGGGCTGGGCCTCGCTTACGGCGCTCTTCAGTTAATTATTGCCGCCGCGCCCACAGGATTACCACGCCTACACGAGATCGGCATTGATATACCCGTTCTTCTCTTTACTGCGGGTCTGGCGATTTTTGTCAGCCTTGTCGTCGGCATGATCCCCGTCCTCAAATATTCTGGCATCAAAGCCACAACTGGATTGCGTGAGGGAGGGCGCGGTCTCAGCCAGAGCCGCGAACGTCATCGCGCGCGTAAAACGCTGGTCGTGGTCCAGGTCGCGCTGGCACTGGTGCTGTTGATTTGCTCTGGATTGATGATTCGCACCTTCCGCGCACTTGCCCGAGTTTCTCCCGGATTCACCGATCCCAATACCATTGCCTCATTTGACATCTTTATTCCGACGTCGCAGGTTCCCGACACAAACCGCATTGATGTTTTACGCATGCAGCAGGCCATCGTGAACAAGCTTGCGGCCGTCCCGGGAGTGAGTTCGGTTGCCATTAGTACCAGCCTTCCCATGATCCCGAATCCCGCGCTCGATCCCGTCTATGCCAGCGACCACACATACAAAGAAGGCCAACTTCCGCCTTTGAGCCTGGAAAAATTCGTATCGCCGGGATTTTTCCAGACCATGGGTGTACCGCTAGTCGCCGGACGGGACATAACCTGGCAGGAAGAGCTGGAGAAACGTCCAGTTGTAATTGTCTCGGAAAATCTTGCGCGCAATTACTGGGGCTCGTCCGCCGCTGCCATCGGGAAACTTGTGCGCACCGGTGCGACCGACCCTTGGCACGAAGTCATCGGGGTAGCAGGCAATATGTACGATAACGGAGTAAATCAGGACCCGCCGACGGAGATTTATTGGGGACTGTTCCAGGACAGGTGGGTTACGCAAAAAGAACTTGTCCGCCGCTATGTGCATTTTGTGGTTCGTACGCCCCGCGCGGGGTCTGCTGCATTCTTCAGCGATAGCGAACGCGCGGTGTGGTCGGTGAATCGCGATCTGCCGCTTGCCTACAAAAAAACTGTCGGCGAGCTGTACACCAAGTCCATGGCGCGCACTTCGTTCACGCTGGTTCTGCTTTCCATGGCTGGAGCAATGACGTTGCTGCTGGGCATCGTGGGACTTTATGGCGTGATTGCCTATGCGATCTCGCAGCATACCCGCGAAATTGGCATCCGCATAGCGCTAGGCGCACAGCGCCCAGCTCTTACCAGAATGTATGTTCGCGAAGGGCTCATACTCACGGGCATGGGAGTGCTCTGCGGCATCTCGGTTGCCTTTGCCACCATGCGGCTGATGAGTTCGCTGCTGTATCACGTGAGCCCGATGGATCCGTGGACATATGTAGCGGCAACGCTTTCGATCATAGCCATCGCGTGGATTGCGACGTACCTGCCATCACGGAGAGCCGCCATCGTAGATCCGGTGCACGCGCTGCGGGCAGAATGACAGGACAAGAATGTTCATAACTTTCGACAGTATTACCGCAAAAAAAGGGCTTTGGTCGGCATAGCAAATTGATCAGCTTGATGGGTTCCAAAACGCCGCGTTAATGAAGTCCAGAACATCTTTTTGCCACACGTTCGATTCCCGCCTTCGACGTAGAAAGCCCAATGCCCATCCTGCCCACTCCAACAGGTTTCGTACGTTCGATGCTGCAGTCGTTCTTCACTTGTAGTATGAGCACTGGGAGGCTTTGCATTCCGTACCACATTTTTCTAACGGGCTCTGAAGTCCCCATTGCTCGAGGATTTTGTTTCAGGGCGCGGAGGCAATGAAAGCGCGTGCGTCGAGCTCCTTCCCGGCGGCCAGGAGCGTCAGAATACGACAACACGATCGCGCATCAACCTTTTTCTGAGCAAAAAGCCAGGTCATTACCGCCACCACATCTTCGTTCGCCATCGCTCCGCCTGCCTCGCAGGGAAAGCATTTGGTGAGTGACGAGCAAACCGTAAGTTGTGTCGGCCTATGTTGTGTGCCGCTGGTGTGCCAGATTTGTTGGCCAAGAAAACGAAATGAAAGCGGGGTGCGGCGCTCGGACGAGTGCCGACATGGCCTACGATACGCCGGAAATCAGGGTGACGATCCACGAAATCGTCTGGCTCACCAATCCTGTGGCCACGAGGAAGTGACCTGCCAGACTGGCACTGATGAATCGCTTACCTTCGAGCACTGCCTTAATCGCGGGCAACAGTTCTCTTGCGCCATCCAATTTCGCCACATACCCGGTTGCGCCGGTGCTCAACGCTGCTTCTGCAACGTCGGGAGAGCGATTCTCAGTGACGAAGAGAATCTTGGAATTAGGCGAAACCTGCCGGATGCGACGAGCAGCTTCAATGCCATTTAAGGTGGGGAGACCGATGTCCAACAGAACGAGATCTGGTTTCAATTCGTCAGCCTTGTGAATTGCTTCATCGCCGTCTGAGGCCTCTCCGATAATCTGCATTTCCTCACGCGCAAGAAGTGTCAGACGCTCAAAACGTCGCCAGGGCTCGTAGTCGTCAACGATAAGTACCCGAATCGGGTGTATATCCATGGTTCAATTCCAATCCGGCTGGGAAAATTTAATGGGGGCGGCAAATCCACGATTACCGTACAGCGGTCAACACTCGTGTGCAAGTGAGCAAAAGTATATCGCTCCACGACCTTTCAAACGTTGCTCAAGATCAATGATTTGTGCTGCGAAATGTACAGGGCGTCACATAGTTGGCCCTGCGGAGGCGGCTGAGCCGATTCGTGAAACGGGCGCCGTCGTGGGTAAGAGATGAACGTGGCACTCGAACGCCAACCTTTCTACGGGTCTCGATTCCCTCGACCGCCTCCGGTATCAACATCGCCGGGATCTTTTTCTCCCAACCATACCGCTGCGTCCTTAACTGGGATTCCAGTGCGGAGAACTTCCAATTCATTTTCGGGAATCGCAAATTGAGCTAACCCGCAGTCGAGACAGACGGAAATTCCTGGAAAGACCCAGACGATGGGCTTGTCGAGGCCCTTCAGTCCCAGAAAGTGAATAGCGATCTCTCCAGTGAAGGTCTTCAGATTGTCTGATTGGCAGGACGTACAGTGCGGGCGGTCGGCTTCAGCTCTCATAACGTGCCTCCATCAACGATCCCTCACGTTGAGGAAACGATGCCCTGTCACCGTTTACCGCTGTTTGTGATGCAATCTGCCGCGTAACGTATACTTCGAGCTATATTCAGCTACAAAGCCGCTTCGTGGGAGATCTCATGTCGCAAGATGATGTGAAACCTGCGCGTGACTGGCGAACAATTGCAGCTCTTGTCGCGAGCGAAACTGACCGTGAGCGGGTGTTGAGTCTCGCTCAAGAATTGATAAAACCGTTGGACGAGAATAGCAACAGAGTCATGGGGCAAGTCACAGCGGAGAGCAAGAAAAGTGCAGCTTAAGAGGGCGTGAAGACCTGATGGACATTGAGGTATCGGGATGAGCAGTTAACGGAACTTGAATTTAATGGCAACGCAGCTAAACCCACTTCCAAGGCCACCGAACCACGTTAGGGTTCCAATTCAGCAATACGGAGTTGGTGGTTATCGGGCATCGACCTTCGGTGATTGTACCCACTTCAACCGTTCCAACATCTCAATGTCAATTTATTTGAGATCTATCTCACGCCTCTAACGCGCTTCGGTCGTGGATAATTCTTCGACTTCAGGGCTGGTCTCCTCCAGGCGAACTCATGACCTCCTGGCTCCAGCCGGCATGATTTGTGAAGTGTGTGAGATCGAGGTGGAGGGTCGCGTTGAGAGACAACGGCTCGTGAACCTGCGTCATCTACTCGTGATCAGCTGACTTCTATCAGGAGAATTCGTTTATGGCCAAGTGCGAAGTTTGCGGTAACGAGTATGACAAGAGCTTTGAAGTGACTGCTGCCGGTGCGCGGCATACGTTCGACAGCTTCGAGTGTGCGATTCAGGCGATGGCGCCGGTTTGCGAGCACTGCGGCTGCAGGGTGATCGGGCATGGAGTAGAGGTCAATGGTCGATTCTTCTGCTGCGCGCATTGCGCAAAGACGGTGACAGGATCAGATGTGAGAGACAGAGCCGCATAAGTACGAGGCACTTGAGGGACGACGTTCATCGTTCAAAAACCCTATATAGGAAACGTTTATGAACGGTTCCCTTCGGGGCGGTTTGGGCACCAAGAACTCTCAGCCTGCGTTAGTTCGCGCCGCTCGCCCACTCACGAACTGCAGCGACGAGTTCTTCCGGGCCAACAGTGGTTGTGTCCGGGTCATTCATGGGGTCGTGCCATCGCGCAGACAATATCTCAATAATCTTCCCTGACGGATTGTGGGATCGGAAATCTTTGGCTAGTTCTCGACAGGTTTTTGGCGTGAGACTATTGCCGAGAACTAGCAAGTCAAAATGCTCGGACTTGAGCAGAGCTTTCGCTTCGGATTGGGAAAGAGATGTTTTGACTTCACATCCCTGACTACGCAGTAGAAGCTCCCGCGAATACGCTAGCGCGGGATCGGCGCTGGCAGAGAGCACCCGAAGGCTCTTTCCTGGTGGCGAAGTGGCGGACATACCGCTGTGGCGCGAAGCTACTTACCTGGCCGGAAGTATAGCAAAACCCGGGGGAATCTAGAGGCGGAGAATCTCGGCGCGAAGCAATTCCGAATTCCCAATGAGGGGTCGACAGTATTACATCGAACACAGTCTGCTGTCATCCTGCGATTGTTCGTCAGCAGTGACCCAGAGCCGGCCTCCTCCACGGGCCAGTTTGACATTGAGGAGGCCAGACTCCCCTTGCGACCGCGGACTGGAATCGGCCAACTTATGCGCGAACATCAATGTCTCTATCATTTGAACAAAAACTGTGGGAGGGATGCGAGATACGGTTCGCCGGGAAGCCTCCTTGGATGGCGTGGGCACGGATCATCTCTTCGTTGGGCGCGATGTAGATGCAGTAAAATCGTGTCGGCGGTCACATAGCTGTGCAGCCATTGGATCTTCGGCCCGAGACGATCCAGAATACTGCGACGATTTCTGCGCGAGATCGAGCACTTGATCGTGGGTTATATTTCCGATACCGGCAAGCTCTCGCTCAATAACGTACTTGGGCATGTCTCCACCTTTCCTCTCAGGGTTCGGACAATAGAAAAGCGGAGAGGCGCGGCGTCAGCCAGCGTCTCCCCCGCGGGTCTATTCATGTGAGCAAGTCACGTGGTTGTTCCAGTCCACAAAAGGACCCAGCGGACTATCGCGCCAAGCCCACACGTGCAGCTCGAAAAATGGAACCGGTATGCCGAAACGGTTCGGCGAGTCAATGTAGTTCATAAGGTGACCCGCGACCTGTGGTGCGGAGTTTGGGGGTAGAGCGGGCGCAAGAATAATGAATTCGACACCAACCAGCTTCAGTTCACCATTCTGTTGCGGCTCATAGATGAGAGCTTGCGGGTGTGTGGGATCGATAGGTCCATTAAGCAAATTGAAATTGAGGTAGTGGATGCCCATAGCTCCATGGTCGGAGCCGCTCACGCATCCAAGGGCGGGAGTGAATCCTGTGGCATTGTTGACATCCTGGTACTGTTGTGTGGCGTTGCGAACAATTTCAACGAGCTTGTCTTGGCCTCCTGCCACCTGCTGCTGGGCCGGAGCAAGAGAACTAAGCGCTAGAAATACGGCCGCCAACGTAAGCAATAGCTTTTTCATGTATGTACTCTCCTTCTCTTGTGTGAGGAAATGCCAACTAGATTCCCATGCGATCCGACCCATGCCCCTTCACTGCCCTGCTACTCACCCGGAAACTAAAAACAGTTTCATTCCCAGCCGAAGCCGAATCGCTTGCCTCTACCTAATAAGGCGGGAATGGCTCGAAAAAAACCGCACGGTGGGATTAAAAGGACGTGAACCGCCAATGCCCAACAAGACTAGGTTTTTGCGTGCTTTGGTTGTAAAGTATTCACACCGTGGGCGATAGATGGTCCTACCTTCCAGTGATGACGTGACGCGCCTGCTCAAAGCCTGGAGCACAGGAGACCAAGAAGCTCTGGCCAAACTCACCCCGCTGGTGTATCGGCAATTGCGCGAGATTGCGCGGAGGTATATGGCCGGAGAACGCGATGGGCACACGCTGCAAACCACAGCCCTAGTCCATGAAGCCTATGTACGGTTAGTGGATTGCGGAAAGGTGAACTGGCAGGATAGGGCGCATTTCTTTGCCGTATCAGCGCAGTTGATGCGGCGCATTCTCATTGATTTTGCACGCTCGCGCGGTTATTTGAAACGGGGCGGAGCCATTCCTCATATGTCTCTAGAAGATGCTCCGGCAGTATGCGATGAACCAGACGTGAACCTGGTGGCCCTGGACGATGCTCTGAAAGCACTGGCTGCGATTGATGAACGGAAAAGCAAGGTTGTAGAGCTAAAATTCTTCGGCGGATTGAACGTCGAAGAAACGGCTGAAGTCTTACGTATTTCGAGTGATACAGTGATTCGGGATTGGCGACTAGCCAAAATTTGGCTGTTGCGCGAGTTGACCCGCGGAGGGGCAAGTCATGAAGCCTGAGCTTTGGACTCGCGTCGAAGAACTTTGTCAAAAGGCCTTGGACCTTGGCAAAAGCGGGCGCGCTGAATTTCTCCAATCCACTTGCGGAAATGACAACGAGTTGCGCCTCGAAGTGGAAGCTCTGCTTGCACACGAGAAGAACGCCGAGAAATTTATCGAATCGCCTGCGCTCGATGTGGCGGCAAAAATCTTCGCCAAGCAACCGTCCGACGAGAGATGGAAGAACCTCATCGGAAACACAGTTTCGCATTATCGGGTGATTGAAACGCTGGGCAGCGGAGGCATGGGAGTCGTCTTCAAGGCGGAAGACACCGACCTGGGCCGGTTCGTCGCCCTAAAATTCTTGCCCGATGATATCGCCCAAGATCCCCAGGCTCTGACCCGTTTCCAGCGTGAAGCCAGGGCCGCTTCGGCCCTCAACCACCCGAATATTGTGACCATTTACGAGCTTGGCCATTTGAACGGCACCCACTATATCGCAATGGAGATGCTCTGCGGTGAGACCCTGCGTGCTTCGATTTCATCCGGGCCACTTCCGTTCCGCAAAGCTATCGCGATCGCGACGCAGATTGCCGATGCCCTGGCGAAAGCGCATGAGACCGGCCTCGTGCATCGTGATCTGAAACCTGAAAACCTGATGATTGTCGAGGATGGCACGGCCAAGATTCTCGATTTTGGTCTGGCGAAGCTGCGTGATCACTCTGCCGACGCGGAGCGCTCGACTGACGCCAACCTACTCACCGAGCTCGGTACGGTAATGGGAACCGTCGGTTATATGTCGCCGGAACAGGCCAATGGTCGCGACGTCGATTTTCGCTCCGATCAGTTTTCTTTTGGCGCAGTGCTCTACGAAATGATCAATGGGCATCCGGCATTTCAGGGGCGAGGTAGGGCTGAGATAATTGCTGCCATCGTCCGTGACCAACCGCAAGAGTCCATGAATGTGCTGGCGCCGGCACCTTTCTTTTGGATACTTCAAAAATGCTTGGCCAAGGATGCGAATCAGCGTTACTCGTCTACCCGGGATTTGGCTCGCGATCTCGCCACAGTTCGTGATCTGCGCATTGATCCCGAAACACGATATGCCGGGCGCCCTCCGAGCAACATACCGGTACAACGCACGGCATTCATCGGGCGTGAGCGGGAAGTGGCTAATCTTCGCGAACTTCTGAGTCGCGGCGATGTGCGGCTGGTCACGTTGACGGGACCGGGTGGCATCGGTAAGACGCGGCTCGCGGTACAGGTAGTTACAGAGATGAGTGCCGAGTTTACCGGCGGTGTATGTTTCGTTTCCCTTTCCGCTGTCAGCAGTAAGGACTCGGCGATTAAAGCGATAGCTCAGGCAATCGGACTTCGGGAAATGCCCGGTCAATCGTCACAAGAGAGTTTGAAAGAGTATGTGATTGGACTAGCCGAGCCACTGCTTCTGTTGCTCGACAACTTCGAGCACCTACTCTCTGCCGCTTCGGACGTTGCCGAGTTACTTACGTTGAATCCCAACTTGACGGTGATGGTTACCAGCCAGGCCCCGCTCCATATTTACGGCGAACACGAACTGCCGGTTCCGGCTCTGGCAGCGCCAAACCTAAGGTCTGTTCCGCAGGAACCGGAGGCGCTTTCTGGCTTCGCGGCTGTCGCGCTTTTCCTAGAGCGCGCGAAAGCTGTCAAGCACGATTTCACGCTGAGTAAGGAGAATGCGACCGCCGTCGCTACCATCTGTAGCCGGCTCGACGGACTGCCTCTCGCGATTGAGTTGGCCGCGTCGCGCGTCAAAGTCCTTTCGCCCACAGCGATCCTCCCCCGCCTGGAATCCTCGTTGAATCTGCTCACTGGAGGTGCGCGTGACCTGCCTGTGCGACAGCAAACGCTTCGCGGGACCGTGAACTGGAGTTACAGCCTCCTGAACGCCGCAGAGCAAAGCTTGGTTCGCCGCCTTTCAGTATTTACCGGTGGTTGCACGTTGGAAGCTGTGGAAGCCGTATGTGATACGAAGGGCGACCTTGGTATTGACGTGCTCGATGGCATGTCCTCAATGGTCGATAAAAGCTTGATTCAACAAATTGAGCGGCCCGACGTGGAGCCGCGGTTCTTAATGCTCTCGGCAATTCGGGAGTACGCACTGGAACGGCTAGTGGAGAGTGGCGAAGAATTTGCAACTCGGCGCGCCCATTCTGCCTATTACATTGTGCTGGCGGAGGAATGCGGCGAGGATCTGAGCACTCACCCCGAGTGGCTAGAGCGGTTTGATCTCGAGCACCAGAACTTTCGCGACGCGTTGGAATTTCTGATCCGAAGCTCCGATGCAGACTGGAGCATGCGCCTCGGGGCCGCTCTGTTTCATTTCTGGGAGAGGCGGGAACACTTTGCCGAGGGTCGGGCGTTCTTGGACAGGTTGCTCCACCTGCCCGGCGCGGTCCAGCCTAAAATGCGCGCTCACCTACTGTTTTGTGCAGCGGTTTTATCAAGTTCCCAGGGCGATTTTGACTCCGCACAAAAACTACAAAAGGAGAGTCTGAAAGCCTGCCGCGACTTGCAAGACCACCGGGGAGTCGCTGTCGCGCTCAATGCATTAGGCGTGATGACCCGGGACCGTGGAGACCTCGAAACTGCATGCTCTCTATTCGAGCAGTGCGTCGCAACTTGGAGAGAGCTGGGCAGTTCCCTTGATACAGCTCGCGCACTCAGCAATCTGGCGAATGTGGTCGGGTTGCAGGGCCATTACCGGCGCGCTCACGGGCTGTATGACGAATGCCTGGCCATCTTCCATGAAGTCGGCGACAGCACCGCAGTCGCGTGGACACTGAACTACCTGGGCGATCTCGCACGGGAATCAGTTGATTCCACCGCTTCTCGTGCCTATTACGAGCAGAGTCTCTCAGCCTTTCGGCGGTTGAAGGATGGTTGGGGAATTGCAAGCACCCTATGTGACTTGGCTAGTCTTAATGCCGCTCAGAGTAAGCACGATGACGCGGAACGCCTTTATGCCGAAAGCATCAAGATCTTCGAGGATTTAGGGCACAAACGAGGTGTCGCGAGGGTATTGGAATGTTTCGCCGTGAGTGCAGCAGCCCAATCCAGACCTCAACAATCGTTGCGCTTGGCAGGAGCAGCCGCCGCGTTGCGTCAGCGGATTGGCGCTCCGCTCATCCCGGCAGAACAATCCAGACTAGAAAAGAAGCTGGAAACTGCGCGGAAACTGTTATCGAACGCAGCGGGCTTCGAAGCGTGGTCGTCAGGATGGGAGATGTCGCACGACGAAGTGCTCGAAGAGGTACTTGGAACGAAGAGCCCGGCGAATCGATGACGAAGTCCCGCATTAACCGGCCGTGCTGGGATCGATCATTCGACGAACTGCAGAGACCCGATTCACCGGAAACCCACCACGTCGCCCGTGCTCGCGAATCGTCTCCTCGTCCGGGGCAAAGTAAACACAATAGACCTTGTCGCCAGTCACATAACTGTGCAGCCACTTGATTCTCGGGCCCATCTCGTTGAGAACGCCAACTGATTTCCTGGCAATCTCCTGTAGTTCCGCATCCGACAGGTTGCCGGCCCCCGGAATCTCGCGCTCGATTACAAACTCAGGCATGCTCACCTAATCGCCTAGTTATGGTAGCAAATTTTGAGCGGCTTCGCCGGAAATCAGAGAAAGCCAATCACCACCTCCTTCAATGAAGCTATGTGGCGACAGCGGCAACACTGGCAAAGGGAGAACCTTGTCTATGAGAAAAGCTACAAGAAGAGAAATGCAAAACAAAAAGCCTGCTTGACAGAGACCGGCCTTCTCATGGAAGGCAATAGCGCAAGTTTGCGCTTTTTCTTCGTCTATAATCCTCTGGTGCCCCGCTCTCGCAAATTCGACCTAGAGAAGATCCTGGCAGCGCTCAACGTCACCTGCCCGCAGTGCAAAGCCAGCGTTCCGCCAGATAAGCAGGTGCGGGTTGATTTCGAGCACCAGCGATGCCCAGGTTGTGGGCAGACGTTCGTACCAAACCTTTATGGCGTTGCTTAATGAAACAGGCAAAGCCCCCGGCCGGCTTTCCCTTGTTGGACGGGTGCTTGAATCCACAAACACTC
>Ga0157378_10001125_pt1 | contig 24380 bp, 23 predicted proteins | sample M65metaG_FD_115309 | JGI IMG/M metagenome (GOLD analysis project Ga0157378, IMG submission 115309) | Miscanthus rhizosphere microbial communities from Kellogg Biological Station, Michigan, USA - M6-5 metaG | ecosystem: Host-associated > Plants > Roots > Rhizosphere > Soil | place: USA: Michigan...
CCGGCGGGCGGCGTTGCCACCGGCGCCATGGTCAGCTTCCGCTGCAGGTCAGCTTTTCGATTCCGTGTCATGGTCTTTCTTCCTCAACGTTCCCGCCGAGGGCTTCTTCCAGCAGAGAGAACGCTTTGTGCAGCCGCTTGCGGATCGCGACGGTGGTGATCTCTTCGATTGCCGCGATCTCTTTGACTGCCAGACCGCCCCAGAAATGCGCGGTCACTGTAAAACGAAGGTCTTCCGGCAGCTTCAGGACTGCCGCGCGAAGCTGCTCTCCCTCCTCCGCATGGCTGAGCAACTCCTCAGCGTCGGGAGCGTTGTCGGGCATCTCCGGCGCGTTTTCATCATCGAGCGATTTCATCAGCCGCGGCCGGCGGATGTGATTGAGAAACGTGGTGTAGCCGATGCGGTAGAGCCAGGTGAAAAATTGCGAGCGGCCGTCGAATCCGGGCAGCGCTTCCCACGCCTTTCGATACGTTTCCTGTGTCAGATCCGAGGCGAGGTCGCGGTCGCCGCAGAGCCGGAAGATGGATGCGAAGACCGATGAGTAGGTGCGGTCGACGAGATCTTCGGCGGCACTGCGATCTCCGCCGCGGATCGCGGCGAGCAGGCGGCCTTCCTCGTTCCAGGCAGGAATCACCGCATCATGCTCCGGCCGCAGGACCGGAAAGGGCGCAACATTGCTCACCCCGATAAGACACGGCTCTGCGACATTTCGAAACCAAGGTTTGAGTATCCTATCCGACCGATGAAACGCTCCCTTGCCTTCGTTCTCCTCTTCGCCGCCGCCTGCCGCTACGAGCCACCCGCCGGAACGATCGACGGCTCATCCCATCAAAAAGAGGTCGATGCGTGGAAAGCGCATCGCGCTGAGCGGCTACAAGCGCCCGACGGCTGGCTGACGTTGGCCGGCCTCTACTGGCTCAGCGAAGGGAACAATGATGTCTCGCTCCCGTCGAAGCCCCCCGTGCCGTCGCAGTTCGTTCTCGGGAACGGGAAGGTGACCCTGCAGCCGAATCCGGCGCTGACGATCGACGGGAAACCGGTAACCGCGCCGGTGGTGCTGAACAACGATACCGAGACGAAGCCGACGGTTGTCCGTACCGGCACGCTGTCATTCATGGCCATCCGTCGCGAGGATGCGGCCCACGGGCCGCGCTTCGGCATTCGCGTGCGCGATACCGATGCCGAGGCGCGCAAACACTTTCTGGGGCTGGAGTACTTTCCGATTGATCCAAACGCGCGCGTCGAAGCGCGTTTCGAGCCGTACAACCCTCCGAAGAAGATCCCCATCACCAACGTCCTCGGCATGACCGCCGACGAAGTCTCGCCGGGCGCGCTGGTCTTCACCCTGCAGGGCAAAGAGTTCCGCATCGATCCAATCCTCGAGCAGGGGGAGACGGACTACTTCATCATCTTCAAGGACGCCACCAGCGGGAAGGAGACGTACGGCGCGGCGCGCTACCTCTACGCGCATCCGCCCGACGCCAACGGGAAGACCATCGTCGACTTCAACAAGGCCTACAACCCGCCCTGCGCATTTACGCCGTACGCGACATGCCCGCTGCCGCCTCCGCAGAACCGGCTACCGATCCGGATCGAAGCGGGGGAGAAGAAGTACCGAGGTGGGCACGCCTAGGCGGTACTTCTCTCGTCCGCGAGCACCTGAGCGACGCAGGCGGTGACGTTCTTGCCGGTCTGAATGTCGAGAAATTCGTTCGGACCGTGGGCGTTGCTGTGCGGCCCAAGGACGCCGGTGATGAGGAACTGCGCATTCGGGAAGCGCTGGCCGAGCATCCCCATGAACGGGATCGATCCGCCCTCACCCCAGGTCGTGGCCGGTTTGCCGAAGTACGTCCGCGAGGCCGACTCGATCGATTTCTCCAGCCAAGCATCCACCTTCGGCACTTCCCACCCGCCCGCACCCTTTTCGGGCTCGAACTCGACGCGCGCACCGTACGGCGGATCGCTCTCCAGCAGATCCTTCAGTTTGCGATCGAGGCTGGTGGCGTCGAGCGTCGGCGGGACGCGCAGCGAGATTTTGATCGATGTCTTCGGACGGAGCACGTTCCCGCCCTGCACGAGATCGGGCATCCCTGCCTGGCCGGTGTAGGAGAGCATCGGGCGCCAGGTCCGGTTCAGCAGCAGTTCGACGGGGTCGGTTGCCATCGGCCGCATGCCCGGGAGAAATGGGAACTTGTTGTAGATCTCATCGCCAAGAATGCGGGCGGTCTCGCGGACTTCGGCCATCCGATCCGCCGGCACGTCCACGTGCAACCACTCGGGGATGATCCGGCCCGTCTTGGCATCTTCGAGCCGATCGAGAAGGATGCGGATGATGCGGAAGCTCGACGGGACGATGCCGCTGGCGTCGCCGGAGTGAACGCCTTCGCTCAGGACTTCGACGGTCAGATTGCCGACGATCGAGCCGCGCAGCGAGGTGGTCATCCAGAGCTGGTCGTAGTTGCCGCATCCGCTGTCGAGACAGATGACCAGCCGCGGTGTGCCGATCTTGTCGGACAGGAGGTCGATGTACGCCGGGAGATCGAGCGAGCCGCTCTCTTCGCAACATTCAATGATGATGACGATGCGTGAGTGCGGCGTTCCCTGCTGTTTGAGTGCGCGAATGGCGGTGACGGCGGCGAAGATGGCGTAGCCGTCATCGGCGCCGCCGCGTCCAAAGAGCCTGCCGTCGCGGAGGACCGGGGTCCAGGGGCCAAGTCCCGCATCCCATCCGACCATGGCCGGCTGCTTGTCGAGATGCCCGTACATGAGCACCGTGGAGGAATCGTCGCCGGGGACTTCGATGAAGATGAGCGGCGTGCGTCCCTCGAGCTCGTGCGTCTCGATCCGCAATCCTTCGATCGTCTGTTCCTCGACCCAGGCACGGGCAAGCGCGACGGCCTGACCCATGTGGCCGTTCTGCTTCCAGTCGGGATCGAAGAGGGGAGACTGGTTCGGGATTTGGATGTACCGCTGGAGTGCGGGGACGATGGAGGCGTCCCAGACCTGGTCGACGCTGCTGGCTATCTGTTCTGACTTCATCGACTTACCTTCTGTTCGGGCGGCGTTTGCGCCGGCGGAGAATAGCATCAGATCCCGTTGCACCGAGGGAAAAGGGCCGGCGAGGCCGTCTATAAAATTACCGACACCTTTCCGCTACTACATCGGGTATGATTTGCACGATTCAAACGGGTCCGATTCCAAGAAAACTGACGTCTCGAAGGAAGTTCGCACTTTTCGCGTTTCGTGGTATCGTCTGGGCTAATCCATAATTATCGACTCGCAACTTCCAAGAGAGAGGAAGAGGGAAGCGGTCGTGTTCGATCCAAACGTGCTGGACACCATCACAGCTACTCCGGCGACACACCCGGCCGCAGAGGTCGAAACGATCCTGCCTCCGCCTGCTCTACCTACGGAGCCACCGCAGGATCCCCAGCCGGAAGACATCGGTGAGTTGTACGTACGCCACCGTCCGCTGTTGCTTCACGTCGGCTGCCGGAAGTTCCGCATCCCCGAGTCGGAAGCGGAGTCGCTGATCCAGGAAGTCTTCCTGTCGTTCATGACCACCACCACGAAGGTCGAGAACATCCGGGCCTGGCTGGTGGCGGCGATGTGCAATGCCAGCCGGCACTACTGGCGCGGCCAGGGGCGCACCGAAGGGCTGCCTGAGGATTTCGACGATCACACGGATCCGTCGTCGAGCGGAATCGCCGAGAAGCTGGCGATGATCATCACCATGCAGCAGGCGCTCGATTACCTGCAGCCGCGCTGCCGCGAAACGCTTTACCTCCACTACTACGAAGGCCGCTCCGCAAACGATGTGGCGGTCTCGCTCGACACGACGTCGCGCTACGCGGAGAAACTGATCCACAACTGCCTCAAACGCGTTCGGGAGATCTACCTCAGCATTACGGCGGTGAAGCGATGATGATCGAACAGCACTACGACGAAGAAGTGCTTGCCGGGTTCCTCGGCGAGCCGATCGACTCCGCGACGCGCGACAAACATCTGGCCGGCTGCTCGCTCTGCAAGCGGACGCTCGAGTCTCTGCGCGGCACGGCCACCCTACTGAAGCAAGGGGAAGTCTGGCAACGGCAGTCGTTCTCCAGCGCTCCCCGCCCGGAGACCCTCGCCTTCCTGCGCGGCGTCCAGCAAACGATGAACGACGAAAACGCGGCCGCGGAGGTGTACGTCAAACAACTGCTGGCCGGAACGCGCGAGACCTGGGCGCCGCGGCTTGCCCAGCATCCGGAATGGCGGACGGCTGGCGTAGTGCGGAAGCTGATCGCCGCCACGGACCGGTACAACTACAGCTCACCGCTCGATGCCGTCGAACTGACCCGGATCACCGCAGATGTGGCAGAGTCTCTCCCATCGAGCCGGCAACGTGATTCGCTCATTGCCGACGCATGGCGGGAACACGCGTATGCGCTGTTGGTCATTGGCTCGTACAACGCGTCGATGCAGGCTGTCAATCAGGCCGATCGCGTGATGGCGGTCGATTCCGACTTCGCGCGTGCGCGGACGACGCTCATGCGCGCTCTCGTCCTGCGCAGCATGGAGAACTGGACTGACTCCGCGATGATGGCGCGTGCGGCGGCTGCCGATTTCCGCAGGTACGGCGACTTCCAGAAATACTGCTCGGCAAGGATCAGCGAGGGCATCGTGCTTTACGACAGCTCTCAATATCGCCGCGCTATCGAGGTCTATGCCGAGCTTTTGCCATTCCACGCGCAGATGCCGAAGCAGACCCTCGCGTTGGCGCTGCACAACGAGGGCCTTTGCCATCGCGAGATTGGGGAGTTCGATCGGGCGGAAAGTTGCTTCGTCAAAGCGATCGCGCTCTTCGACCAGATGCAGAACACGGCGTTGCGAGCCAAGGCTCACTGGCATCTTGCCCGTGTCCTGATGCGCCAGGGCAGGTACGATTCGGCGCTCCAGATTCTTACTCCGCTGCGCGCTGAATTTGCAGAGCTCGGTATGTCGCACGACCTTGCATGCGCCTCCACGGATGCGGCGGAGAGTTTGCTTGCCATCGGTCGTCCTGCCGAGGTCGCTGCCATGTGTCAGAAAGCGATCGAATACTTCCGGGACGCTGGCTTGGCGTACTCGACTGGTGCGATGACGGCTCTGGCGTTCCTTCAGGAGGCGGCGAGCGCAGGTAGACTTACGATTCCTGATGTTCACGACGTACGCCTGTATTTTGAGCGTTTGCCTCAGAAACCGAGCCTTGTCTACGCGAAGTCGTTTTCCTGATTTTTTGCCAAAACGCCCTCTTTTGAATCCATCCTCAGATCGAGGGTAGGGAAAAGCGCGCGCCAGACACTCCTACAAATAGGGCGCCCTCCATTTCCAGTTTGCTCGAACGAGCTACCGAGGAGGGTGTATGCATCGCCGTGTAATTGCTGCGTTTTTTCTGGTTGTCTGTCTTACGACAGCCGCGCCTGCCATTTCTGCTCCAAGCCGTGGATCTGATCCCACGCTCGTCGACCGTATTGTTCGGACGTTGAAGAAGATCTTCACGCCGACGATCCTCGATCTGAACGATCCGATTCCGCCGAAACCTTAGCCCTCCCTCTCGTACAATACGCCGACTTAGCCGCTTGGGAGCTTGCGCATGTCGGTTGTTTTGTCCGTTCGGGATGTGGTGAAGACGTTTGGCGTCGTGCGGGCGGTGGACGGGATCTCGTTCACCGTCCAGCGCGGCACGATCACCGGGTTGCTCGGCCGCAACGGTGCCGGGAAGACGACGACCATCCGGATGATTACCGGCGTCTTCTTTCCCGACGCCGGCTCGATCGAATGGCTCGGCAGCGAGCGCGATGCGCGTGATCGCATCGGCTATCTGCCGGAAGAGCGCGGGCTCTACCGGCAGATGAAGGTGAAAGAGCACCTGCTCTTTCTCGCCGAGATCAAAGGGCGTCGCGGCAACTCCGTCGTTCAGTCTGCGGAGCGATGGCTCAAGCGTTTCGAGTTGTGGGATAAGCGCGACGCCAAGGTCGAGGAGCTGTCGAAAGGCAACCAGCAGAAGGTTCAGCTCATCGGAACCCTTCTGCATGACCCCGACCTCATCATCCTCGACGAGCCGCAGTCGGGTCTCGACCCCGTCAACATGCTCCTGGTCCGAAACCTACTTCGCGAATTGAAAGAGGAGGGGCGGACCATCCTCCTCTCGACGCACATGATGGCCGAGGCCGAGAGGATGGCCGACGACATCATCCTGGTGCACAAGGGGAAAGTCGTGCTCTCGGGTGGCCTCGATGCCGTTCGCGACTCCTTCGGCAAGAACACCCTCCACATCGACTACGAAGGTGACGGCGCCTTTCTCGAGCAGTTGCCGCAGGTCAAGCGGGCCATGATCGTCAACAACGCCGCGGAGCTGAGCCTGGTCGAGGGAGCCGATCCGCAGGGCATCCTCGAGGCCACCATCGGCCGGCTGCGCATCCGCAGATTCGAGCTCGCCGCGCCGTCACTCGAAGAAATCTTCATCGAGCAGGTCGGCGCCGAGACCATGGAGTCCATCCGATGAACAAAATGTTCGCAGTCATCAAGCGCGAGTACCTGCAGGCCGTCCGGAAGAAGATGTTCATCTTCATGACCCTCTTCTTCCCGGTGCTCATGGCTGCGCTCTTCATCGTGCCGGGCCTCATGGTGGCCAAGGGATTGGGCGGCAAGAAAGTCGCCGTCGTCGACGGAACCGGCAAGCTTCGGAGCTCCTTTGCCCATCACCTGGAGCCGGCCGTGCCCGATCCGAAAAAGGCCCTTTCCGGAGGCAACCGCGGACAGCTGCCGCAGTCGATCGACGTCGAATACCTCGACGCCCACGATCAGTCCAACCTCGACACCGCGAAAAAGCCCTATCTCGACCGGCTCTACGTCGACAGGAAATCGACGACTGGTCTCGACGCCGTGCTGGTCATTCCGTCCAACGCCTTCGAGGGCAGCGACGCCAGGATGACCTTCTACAGCCGCTCGTCCACCGACCTTTTCACCCAGGAGCGCCTGGCGTCGGTAACGAATCGCGCCATCCAGCGCCAGCGGCTTTCGGGGCGCGGCATCGACCCCAACGTCGTCGACACTCTCACGCGTGAAGTTCCCTTCGACAGCGTGCAGCTCTCCCGGAGCGGGCAGCAGAAGAAGGGCGGCGAGGCCAATTTCATCATCGGCTTCATCTTTGCGGCGCTGCTGATCATCCCCTCGTTCATTTACGGGTTGGAAACGATGCGCGGCATCGTGCAGGAAAAGAGCGAGCGCATCGTGGAGGTGCTCATCTCTTCGATGTCGCCGCGCGAGTTGCTCACCGGCAAGATCCTCGGCGTCGCCGCTGTCGGCCTGACGCAGGTCGCAGTCTGGCTGACCCTGATCGCCGCCGTCGGAACATTTGGCGCGGCCACCGCCATGATGGCCGGCTTCGACATCTCCCAGTTCCTTCGCCCGATCGTCTTCGTCTACTTCGCCCTCTTCTTCATCCTCGGCTATCTGACCTTCGTCTGCATCTATGCCAGCGCCGGGGCGGCCTGCAATACCGATAAGGAAGCGCAGCAGCTCGTGGCCCCGATCCAGATGGTGATGATGCTGCCGTGGTTCATCATGTTCGCCATCATCACCAACCCCGACTCGACACTCTCTGTCGCCCTCTCCATGATGCCCGTCTATGGCCCGATCACGATGTTCGTCCGGACGCTGGTCTCCGAGCCGCCGGTGTGGCACGTGCTGGTCTCGATCGCCGTCTCCATCGCCACCATCTGTGTTTTCTTCTACGGCACGGCCAAGATCTTCCGCGTCGGCATCCTCTCGTACGGAAAGCGGCCCACGATCCCCGAATTGTGGCGGTGGCTGAAGGTCGCATAGCCGGTACTGTTGACGGAGCCTTGGGCAACCAACGCTGCGGGCCGTGCCCGCCCGACTGTTATGATCGGGGCTTACTCCACAATCGGGGGGTCCGCGGATGGAGATCAAGACTCTCAACGACATCTACACCGTTACCTGCACGCTGGAACGGCCGGCGGCAACGAAGTACAAACGCGACGGCAAATGGGTCGACACCAGCGTCGGCGACTTCCGTGACACCGTTCGCTACATTGCTACCGGCCTTCACCTGCTCGGTCTCAAGCCCGGAGACCGGGTCGCCATCCTCTCGGAGAATCGCCCGGAGTGGGCGATGGCCGACTTCGCCATCCTGGCCAGCGCCGCAATCACCGTTCCGGTCTATCCCACACTCCTTGGATGGCAGATCGAATACATCCTCAACGACTCCGGCGCCGTGGCCGTCATCTGCTCCACCGAAGAGCAGATGAAGAAGGTGGCCGGAATCCGCGACCATTGCCCGCACATCCACAACGTCATCGTCTGCGATCCGCCGCCAACGCTGCCCGATGGTGTGCTCAGTTTTCAGCAGATCGTCGAAAGCGGCCGCGCTGCTGACGATGCCGCGGCCAAGGCCCGTTTCGACGAGTTGCGCGCCAGGCCGAAGCCCGGTGATGTGGCCACGCTGGTCTACACCTCCGGGACGACCGGCAACCCCAAGGGAGCCATGCTCACCCACGGCAACGTCGCCAGCAACGTCCTGGCGACCTGCAAGGTGCTGCCGATCGAGCACGGCATGACCGGCCTCTCCATCCTGCCGTTGTCGCACATCCTCGAGCGGATGGGCGACTACTGTTACTTCTACCGCGGCTGCACCATCGCCTACGCCGAAAGCGTGGTCAAGGTCGGCGACAACCTGCGCGAGATCCGCCCGAACCTTTTCGCCGCCGTGCCGCGCCTCTTCGAGAAGATGCGCACCACCATCCTGGACAGCGTGGCCGTGCAACCGGCGTCGAAGCAGAAGATCTTCAAATGGGCGCTCGGGATCGCCGCGCGGCGTCTGCCGTATCTCATCGACCGCAAGCCGATGCCGTTCGGTCTCAGCATCAAATCGGCGATTGCCGACAAGCTCGTCTTCCGCAAGATCCTCGACCGCCTCGGCGGACGGGTGAAGATGGTCCTCTCCGGCGGCGCGCCGCTCTCCGCGGAGCTGGCCGCCTTCTTCATCGGCGCCGGTCTCGATATCTACGAGGGATACGGCCTCACGGAAACCTCTCCGGTCATCGCCGTCAACACGCCGTCGGCGCGCCGGGTCGGCACCGTCGGCAAAATCATCCCCGGCGTCGAAGTGAGGATCGCCAACGACGGCGAGATCCTCAGCCGAGGGCCGCACATCATGAAGGGCTACTGGAATAATGACGACGCCACGCGCCAGGCCATCGATCCCGACGGCTGGTTCCACACAGGCGACATCGGCGAGATCGACTCCGACGGCTTCCTCAGGATCACCGACCGCAAGAAAGACATCATCATCAACGCCTACGGCAAGAACATCGCCCCGCAGCCGCTCGAAGCGTTGTTGAAGAGCTCCCCCTACATCGGCACGCCGGTCCTCATCGGGGATCGCCGCAAGTATCTGGTGGCATTGCTCGTCCCCAACTTCGACAAGCTCGAGCGCGATGCCAAAGCGATGGGCGTTCCGTCGGGATCGCGCGACGAACTGATCGCCAACGAGAAAGTGCAGCAGATCTACCAAGGCGAGATCGATCGCTTCAATCAGAACCTCGACCGTCAGGAAAAGATCCGCCGCTTCGCCCTGCTGCCGCGCGACTTCACCATCGACGAGGACGAGATCACCCCCTCGCTCAAGGTCAAGCGGAAGACCATCGACAAGAAATATAAAAGCATCATCGATCAGCTGTTCATCGACGAAAATCTGGAAGCCTGACCAATGACATCCCTGGTTGAAGCTCCGCGGGCGGCAAGCGCGTTTCGCATCGAGCGCGACGGCAATCTCGCCATCGTCTGGTTCGATCTCCCCGGCGAGAAGGTCAACAAATTCTCCTCGACCGTGATGGCGGAATTCGCCACGGTCGTCGATGAGCTCGAGCGCAGCAGCGACATCAAGCGCATCATCCTCGCCTCGGGCAAGCCGTCGATCTTCATCGCCGGCGCGGACGTCACCGAATTCTCGAAGGCCACCTCGGCGGAGCAGGCCGCCGAATACACCCGCTTCGGCCAGCAGACCATTCACCGCTTCTCCAAACTGCCGCAGGTCACCGTCGCCGCCATCAACGGCGCCGCGCTCGGCGGCGGCTGCGAGCTCTCCATCAGCTGCGACTATCGCGTCATGTCCGACAGCCCTAAAGCGCAGATCGGGTTGCCCGAGACCAAGCTCGGTATCTTCCCCGCCTGGGGCGGCGTGACCAAACTGCCGCGCCTCATCGGTCTTCCCGCGGCGCTCGACATCATTCTCCAGGGCAAAGTGCTGGACGGGAAACGGGCCAAACGCATCGGACTGGTCGACGAAGTCGTCCCCGCGCCGATCCTGCTCGACATCGCCAAAGAGTTCACCACCAAACCGAAACGCCGCGGAAGCGATCGCACCAAGTTCTATGTCGAAGGCAACCCGCTGGCGCGGCGGGTCATCTTCGGCAAGGCCCGCAAGGCGGTGCTGGCGCAGACCCACGGCCACTACCCGGCACCGCTCAAGGCGATCGACGTCATGGAGTACGGCATGGCCCACGGCGTCGAGCGCGGGCTGGCGCGCGAGGTCGAGGAAGTCGTGCCACTGATTACCGGCGCCGCCGGCGACGTCGCCCAGAACCTCATCCGCCTCTTCTTCATGATGGAGGAGTCGAAGAAAGAGCGCATCGCCGCGGCGCCGTCCGAGGTTCGCAATGCTGGCGTGCTCGGGGCGGGCGTCATGGGCGGCGGCATCGCTCAGCTCATCGCCGATAAGACCGACTCCTCGGTTCGCATGCGCGACATCAACTGGAAAGCGATCGCCGGCGGGATGAAAGCCGCCACGAAAATCTGGAAGAAGAAAGTCGACCGCCGTCGCATGACCCGAGGGGAAATGCAGCGCAAACTGGCCCGCATCACCTCGACCATCGACTGGAGCGGATTCGAGCGTGCCGACCTCGTCGTCGAAGCGGTCGTCGAGAACGTCGACGTCAAGCGCCAGGTGCTCAGCGAATTCGAAGCGATCGCCGGCCCCAACGCCGTCTTCGCCACTAATACCTCCACCATTCCTATCACCGACATCGCCGCGCAGGCCAGGCACCCCGAGAACGTCGTCGGCATGCACTTCTTCAACCCGGTCGATCGCATGCCGCTGGTCGAGGTCATCCGCGGCGCGAAGACTTCAGACGCGGCCATGGTCACCGTCGCCAGCTTCGCCCGCAAGCTCGGAAAGACCGTCGTCTACTGCAATGACGGACCCGGCTTCGTGGTCAACCGCATCCTCGGGCCGTACATGAACGAGTCCGGTTTCCTGCTCGAGGAAGGGAACGCCATCGAATCGATCGACAAGGCCATGGTCGATTTCGGGATGCCAATGGGACCGATGGCGCTGCTCGACGAAGTGGGCATCGACGTCGCCGCGAAGGTGGCCAAAATCCTCAGCGCCGCGTTCGGCGAGCGGATGGAGCCGTCGCAGGTCGTGGCCACGCTTTACGCCGACGGCCGTTTCGGCAAGAAGAACGGCAAGGGTCTCTATCTTTACCAGGCCGGCAAGCGCCAGGGTCCCGATCCCTCGGTGTACAAACTCCTGAACATCAAGTCGACACATCCCGCCGATGAGCAGGCGGTGGTCGAACGGATGATCTTCGCCATGGTCAACGAGGCGGCAATGATCCTCGACGAGAAGATCGTGGCCTCGGCCGCAGAGCTCGATCTGGCCATGATCATGGGCACCGGCTTCCCGCCGTTCCGCGGGGGCCTTCTCCGCTATGCGGACAAGCTAGGCCTCCCGTACATCCTGGCCCGCCTCGACGACCTGGCCCAGAAACACGGCAAGCGCTTCCTCGCCACCGCCGCGCTGCGAAAACTGGCGGAGCGGGATGGGAAGTTTTATCGGTGAGGTTCACGAGTTGCTGAGTTGCAAAGTTGCTCGGTTGCAGACCCAGCAACTCAGCAACCTAGCAACCTAGCAACCCGGCAATGGACTTCACCCAACCACTCCCACCCCTAACCCCCCGCCAACGCCGGACCTTCGTCCTCCTCGCGCTCGTCTGTGCAGCCACGCGCTTTCTGGCGATGGCGCGCTCGCTCTGGGATTGGGACGAGGCACTCTTCTGCCTCGGCATGCGGTCGTATGACGTCACCAGCCACCATCCGCATCCGCCTGGCTTCCCGGTCTACATCGGCCTGGGGCGCATCGTTCGCACGATCATCCATAGCGACTTCCGCGCGCTGCAGGCGGTCAACCTCATCGCCGGGATGCTGGTCTTTCCGGCGATCTTCTTTCTGGCGCGCGAGCTGCGGCTTTCGTTCGTTACTGCCTCGATTGCCGGCGCACTCTGCGCGTTTTTCCCGAACGTCTGGTTCTTCGGTGGCGGCGCCTTCAGCGACATCCCATCGCTCGTCCTGGTCGTGTTCGCCGTTGCCTTTCTCTTTCGTGGATGCCGCGATGCGAATGCCTATCTGATCGGCGCCGCGCTGCTGGCTCTCGCTGCCGGAATCCGCCCACAGAACTTTCTGATCGGACTGGCCCCCGGCGCGCTGGCGACGTGGTATCGCGCGCGCGTCGCCTGGCGCGACGTCGTCTTCGCCGCGCTCGTCGGCGCGATCACGATCGGTGTCGCCTTCGGCGGAGCCATCGCCGCCACCGGCGGAATCAGACCCTACTTCGATGCGGCGAAGGAGCACGGCGAATACATCACCCGCGTCGATTCCTTCCGCAGCCCGACCCGCCCGCCGCTGTGGCGACTCTTCGACCGCTTCTTCATCAAGCAGTACGAATCGCTGCCGCTCGGCTTCATCACCTCGATCTTCGTGGTCATCTCCATCGCCGGTGCCATCGCCGCGCGCGACCGCGCCCTCGGCTGGCTCGCCCTCAGCTTCGGTCCCTTCGCCGTCCTCGCCTGGATGATGCTCGACCGCTACAGCATCAACCGCTTCTCCATCGGCTACTGTCCGCTCTTCGCCATCCTCGCCGCCGACGGCATTCGCCGCGCCACTCGCGCCTGGCCCCGCGCCGAGCCGTTCGTTGGCGGAGCGCTCATCACATCCTTCTTCCTCTGGACGTTCCCCGCGCTGGCGGCCGTTCGCAACACGATTTCACCGTCGGTGCTGGTCGTGGAAGCGGCGAAGAAACTCGATCCGCGGAAGGACCAGCTCTACGTCGCACGCGACATGGACCCGTTCTTCCAGTACCTGCTGCCGGACTACCCATTCATTCACGTCCTCGACAAACGCGCCGTGCCTCTTTCGACCGACGGCCGCCGCGCCTGGATCCTCGCCGAGGCCGATCAAGAAGATCACGACGGATTCGTCTTCCATCGCGACCGCGGCCACCTTTGGAACATCGCGAGACGCCACTACTTCGACGCCGGCCTGATCCCGGTCCGCGCCATGCCGGAGTATCTGGACGGCTGGTCGGACGCGAAGCGCCGAGGCTCAGTGGAACTGCGTCCGATGTCTTTGCATTCGGTGACCAAACTTCCTCCGTCGACTGGCGATACGATCCTCCGCCTCGAGCTCCGCTTCTCGCCAGCCTTGCTCGAAAAGCACGCCGTCGTTTCGATCACGCTTAACGGACGTCAGATCGACCGTTTCACCCCGACGATTGACGACGACGACCGCGAGTACCACGTCACTCCCGCGCCGGGCGGGGGAGCGAACATCCTCGAACTGTCCGCCAACGGGACGGGCATCTCGCTGAAGTGCCTCTCCTTCGGTCCGGCCTAGGAATTATGTCGTTTGGGTAGACCCCTGGAGTCAGGTCTAGAGGCTAAGTTGAACGGGCTGGCTCATTTTGACTTTAGACCTGCCGCCATGAACTCCATACCGCGCGACCCCATCAAGTCGAATGCTTCTCTCGGCCGCTTTGCTGCTCAGGCCCAGACAACTGCTGTCGCAAGACGTCGTCCTGTATTTTCTGCAGCGCCCGCCACTGATGGAACCCGGTTTCAGCTAGACGAAGCCCCGAAAGGATCATGGCTACGCCCACAGCCATAAGCATAATTAGTCCGCGGAATAGATCCCTAATCCACTCGACGACGACCTTCAGGCTAGCAATTCGCTTTCTTAGCGAGGCTGCCGATGGTCGGCGTCCTTCGATATTCTTTTCGATAGTCTCCAACTTCGTGCGTGCTTCGTTCGCCACTCGATTGAGGCTATCCTGCTGAGCAGCGGCAGAGTCAATCTGACGCTTTGCTTCATCAATTTCATCCTTGGTTGCGTGATGAGCCGCTGCTTTCTTCTCGAGAACTTGAATGTATCGATCGGTCGCCGCGTTGGTTTCTTTAGCTGTTGCGGCAAGTCGATCTAGCGCGTTTTCTGTGCTCTTTAACTCGGCGATCTGTCCGCTGTCTTGTGTAACGTCTTGCTCCAACAATCCCTCATCGATCTCTAGCGTCACCAGCTGCATTTTGGCTTCGTGAATCTCACGCAATACCTCGAAGCTGCCGATCCCAATACCCGTAAGGGTTCCAGCGACAAGCCAAAGGCCGGCGAGTGCCTTGAATTTGTAGGAGTTATCCGTTGGCGGTGCAGGAAGTCCAGGTATCTGCATTTGCTCAAGTTTGGCACACGTTGCGTCAGAGCGTTTCGGTCGAATGGTTGTGTGACGTCGGATACTTCCCCGAGTCTTGGCGTGAAGCCGGTAACGCGGTTAGCATTTTTGGATTAGGTGTACACTCTCCTCCTCTAACAAACCGACCAGTCGGTCAGTAACTGATCGACGGAGCTATTGAGGAGGATCCCCGCATGCGCGTTCGCGTTCTGCTCTCCGCTCTCGTCCTGTCCCTTGTCTCGCTCTCACTTCACGCCCAGGGCCCCTCGGATCCCGCGTACGGTCTCTCCACCGATTTTCGGAACTGGCTGGCCGCGAACGGATACAGCAGCTACAGCTTTCAGCGCTCCGACGTCGCCGGCGGCGCGTACGGCGGTCGAACCACGCCCGGTCTGCCGGTGGTCAACAATCCGGTCATCTTCATCCACGGCAATTCCGACAGCGCACTCGGCACGATCTCGCCCTATACCGGTTGGACCAACTCGATCAGTTACTTCAAGTCGCAGGGCTACACCTCGGCCGAGCTGTACGCGACGACCTGGGGGCCGGCCGATCCGTCGCAGGCGTCGCTGCAATATCACTCCAAGGCTTACATGACCCGGCTGCGCGCGTTCATCCAGGCGGTGAAGGCGTACACCGGCGCGACGAAGGTCGACATCGTCTGTCATTCGATGGGCGTGACGCTCGCGCGCAAGGCTATCAAAGGCGGTACGGCCTACGATTCCGCGGCCGGCGGCACCTACAACCTCGGCGCGTCGCTCACCAGCTCCGTCGACACCTTCGTAGGCATTTCGGGAGCAAATCGCGGACTGACCGCCTGCTACTTCAGCGGTCCCACCAGCCCGACCTGCAGCGACGTGAACGGCTTCTATCCCGGTTATCTCGTCGGCGGCTTCGGACCGTACGACGTCTCTTCGATCCTGGTGGATATGAACTCGACCTCGCACTACGAAGGATCGTTTGTCTATTCGATGTGGTCGCAGGTCGATGAAGTCATTGGCTACGGCACCATCGTCTACGGCCAGTCCACCTGTCGCATACCGGGGCAGAACGGCGAGGTGGTCTTCTCGACGGTGCCGTATGGCCACTTCGGTTCGAAAGACCTCACCGGCTACTACCAGTGGCGGATGGTGAAGTTCCACGCCACGAATTAAGATCGGCGGCATGGATCAGGAAGTCTCGCTTCGTATCGTTGTCGTCGATCCGCCGGCTGGTGTTCGATTCGCCGTTCAGCGCGGCAAGGACGAATTGCTCGAGCCTCGCAGTGCGAAGGGAGAGCTCGTCTTCGAGTTTCCCATTCGCGTTCGGAATGATGGTGCCGAGGGGAGTCCGAACTTCCTCGGGCCATTCGCGCAGGGTCCGCGCGACGCCCGTTTTGTCTACGTCAACTCAGGAACGATGGCCGGCGAGCCTGCATCGCCGTGGACGCGTCGCGCGAAAATCCCGCTGGGCGGAATCACGTGGGCGATGCTCAAGAAGGTGAAGGCCGGCTCAGTGATCGAAGCGAGGATCGCCGGCACGGGGCGCGACGGAGGACCCGCCTGCGCCACCGTGCCGCTTCTCGATCGCGGCTGGAAACTCAGCGCTCAGTAGCGCCAGTAGCCTTCGATCCAGACCCTGTGAAAACCGCGGCGCTCCCAGTGCGGCGCGATCCAGATCGCGCCGACGCGGGGCGGCACAACCCAGACGCCGTTGACGAGTACCAGTCCGGCTCGATGCGGACGAACGACGACCGCGGTTGTACAGGCCGTCGCGCCGAGGCTGGCGACGATGATTGCTGCTGCGATGAGGCGTTTCATGGTGTGTGGCTCCTTCGCAGCAATGGACGGAGAACGCGGAGCCACGTTGACGGCACAATGTGATGATGATCACCTTGGCGTCATCATTTTCGCCGCGAATCGCGAACGTCGATCCCCGCCCCACGTAGGTCGGACTCTCCAGTCCGACCCCTTGTGAATACCGCCTCGTCACTGAGGCTATGACGCGAGAGTTCGAACTACGTTGAGACCGAAAACGGCGAACCCAGATCCCTGCTCCGAAATCCCAGTGACGAGGGGGTTGTCACAAGGGGTCGGACTGGAGAGTCCGACCTACGTTAAGCCGGCGCATTGCACCTACTTCAACTTCGACTTCGTCTCTTTCGCCATCTTCAGGTGATCCTGCAGTGTCGGCAGCGAATTCGTCACCCATGTTTTCAGGTCTGCGTCCTTCGCTCCCTTCGACTGTTTCTCGAACTCCTTCACATCCTTCTCATGGTCCGTGACCATGTCGCTGATGTACGCCTTGTCGAAGGCCTTGCCGGTCAGCTTTGATAGCTTGTCCGAGGTCTTCTTCGCCTCGTCGTCGAGGTCGGTGGGAAGGGTCACACCTTTGGTTTGCGCGAGTTGTTTCAGCTCATCGCCGAGCCGGGTGTGGTCGGTGACCATGCGATCGCCGAAGGCCTTGACGCCGGGATCGGTCGCTTTCGATGACGCCAGCTGACCGAGCGAGACCTCGGCCATGCCGCCCTGCGCCGCCTTGGTCATGAACTCGCTATCGGCGGGATCGACCGGCGTGCTTGCTGAGCCTGTGGTGGCCGTCGTGCCTGACGTTTCCGTACCGCTGGTGGCGAGCGTCGAGGTTGTTGCGGATGTGTCCGTCGCGCTGCTGCTCGTCGCGTAGGTATCGGTGGTCGTGCTGTTGTCGGTGGTCTCCTTATGGCAGGCAAACGCCGCCAGCGCGAGAGCGCAGAAAAGCACAAGGATCCAGGGAGGGTTTTTCATGGTTCTGATCATTTTGCTTATCTCCTTTTCGTGTCACGGTACCGTCCGGCCGTTGTGCACGAAGTGCTCCAGAGTCAGCGCACGGCCGCGGATTTTTTCTTCGGAGCTTTGCGCGCCATGAGATGCTTCTTCGCCGGCGGCGGATACTGTTTTGCGGCCACGCCGTTGACGAAACGGACGAACTTGCGGAAGAGCTGCTCGCTGCGATCGACCGACGACATCTCACGATTCAGCTGGTCGACGTAGGTCCCGGCCGTGAGCTGCAATTGCGGATCGCGCGTGAGCATGGCCACCATCATGTCGGAGACGGCGAACTCTTTCGGAGGAGTGATGCCGAGGTTGCGGGCGGACTCAGTGATGGCGCGCCGTGCGGAGGCGGAAAGCTCCGGCAGCTTTCCGACCAGCGTCGTTTCGATATGGCTCGACTGCGGCGTGATGATCGTGACCGCGCTTCGCGAGGCCACGAAGTCAGGCGAAGCGTTGACGATGCCGTTGGTGGCGGGGAGAAAGAGCTTGTCGCCGTTGTTGGGATCGAGCTGGTTGTAGATCGCCGGCCGCAGCAGCCGCCCCGAGTTACACGCGCTGATGATCACGTAGTAAATCCCCTCGGGCTCGAGCCGCTGCTGCAGCGCGCCCGCGGAGATGTAGGAACGCTCAGCGTCGGGGTCGTAGCTCGTCTGCAGCTTGAGGCCGTTGCCGTTCGTGCCGTGGGTCTCGAGGACCAGCGTGAAGACGCGACGTTCCGGATAGAGGACGTTGTGTCGATGAACGTCATCGAGAATCTTTTCCCAGTCCGCCCCCTGAAAGCAGGCGAAGCCGAGCGATTCGTAGAAGCGGCAGTTGTCGGCAACGGAAAGGTCGGGACTGAAAACCACGCCGATGCCGCTGCCGATGGCGCTGACATTGCGCACCGGAACAGCCGGCCAGGCGTGGTCGAGCAGACGCGGACCGCTGTCGAGCGCAGCGGCCGAGGTCGCCAGAAGGAGGATTGGGAGGAGAAATAGGATGCGGGTCGTCGATCGGGGATTTCGCATCATCCTTCTCTAAAAGCAATCGCCGCGCCCGGTTGGCGCGGCATGTGAACACACCCGCGCGGAGGTGTAGTAATGGCTGAGCTTATCGGGCGCTTTTCCGCGCAGACATTCGCCATCCTTCGGATCGTCGCGGGACTCATGTTTGCGTTGCATGGGACGCAGAAACTGCTGGGATATCCGCCCATGCCGAAGGGGATGAGCGGCCCATTGCCGCCGCTGATGATGGTGGCGGGCGGAATCGAGTTGATCTGCGGCTTTCTGATCCTCATCGGTTTCTTCACTGGGATCGCCGCGTTCATCGCCAGCGGCGAGATGGCGGTGGCGTACTTCACGGGGCACGCATCGCGCGGCGGCTTCTGGCCGCTCGAGAATCAGGGGGAGCTGGCAGTGCTCTACTGCTTTCTCTTCCTCTTCATCGCCGCGCACGGCGGCGGAATCTGGAGCGTCGACAACGCTCTCCGCCGGAAGACGGTGATCACGACCGCGTGAGCTGACGCAACGCGGCCTTGAGCAATGCCGAGAGCTCGGCCTCGTTGCCGAGCTCTTTGCGCGCCATCTCCAGCGCGGTTTCGGCGTCGCGCGGTTTGTACCCGAGGTTGATGAGCGCGGAGTGAACGTCATCGTCGACGGAAGTGCGTGCCGAGGGAGTCTCCTGCCGCGCCGACTCGGGGATGAGCAGTTTGTCGCGCAGCTCGAGGATGATGCGATCGGCAGTCTTTTTCCCGACACCCGGGATCGACGACAGCTTCCTCACATCGCCCCTTGTCACGGCCTCGGCCAGATCGGGTGCGTCGATGCCGGAGAGGATCTTCTGCGCCAGGGTCGGCCCGATGCCGGAGATGGAGATCAGCTTCTCGAAGGCGAACTTCTCTTCTCCACTACCAAACCCATAGAGCGATAGCGCATCCTCGCGAACATGTGTGTAGATCTGCAACGCCACGCTCTTCTGCCCTTCGAGCTTGTAGTAGGTCTGCAGCGAGATATGCACTTCGTACCCGACGCCGCCGGCAAGCACGAGCGCGCGCGTGGCGTCGAGTTGTTTGAGGGTGCCTTCGAGGTAGCCGATCATACGGTTGCCGGGTTGCCCGGTTGCCGGGTTGCCGAAGTGGTTGCTGGGTTGCTGTGTTGCTCGGTCGATACCGTTGGCAACCTGGCAACCTGGCAACCTGGCAACTTCATGCCTTCCGCCATCTTGTCCCTCCCGGCGTGTCCTCCAACAGAATTCCGCGCGCCAGCAGCTCATCGCGAATGCGATCGCTCTCCGCGAAGTTGCGCGACTTCCGCGCGGCGTTCCGGGCGGCGATCAACGACTCGACCTCGGCATCGAGGTTCTCGTCGCGCTTCGGAAAAATATCCAGCACCGGATCGATTTTCATCAGCGCGGTCTTCAATCCCTCCGCGTCGCCGGCCAGGATGCGGCCTTCGTCGAGGGCGGTGTTGCCTTCGCGGATCAGCGTGAAAAGCGCGCCGAGGGCGCCGGCGGTGTTCAGATCGTCGTCCATCGCCGTCTCGAAATCGGTGAGGAACTTGCCGATCAACTCGTCGGCGGCGCCGTCGGAGTGCCTGGCATCGTGCGCTGCCGAGCGCGAGACCTCGTCGATGCGCAGAAGGAACGACTCGATGCGCGCGATCGCGTTCCTGGCATCGTCGAGCGACTGCGTGGTGAAGTTGAGCTTTGTCCGATAGGGGACTGACAGCAGCGCGTAGCGGAGCGCGAGGAGGTCGTAGCCCATCTCCTCGATCTCGGGCACGGTGTAGATGTTGCCGAGCGACTTCGACATCTTCTGCTGATCGATGTTGAGGTGCTCGCCGTGAATCCAGTAGCGGACGAACGGCTCGCCGGTGGCCCCTTCGCTCTGGGCGATCTCGTTTTCGTGATGGGGAAAGATGAGATCGACCGCGCCGGTATGGATGTCGAAGGTCTCGCCGAGGAGATCCATCGACATCGCCGAGCACTCCAGGTGCCAGCCGGGGCGGCCTTCGCCGATCGGCGTCTGCCAGGCCGGCTCGTTTTCCTTCTTCGCCTTCCAGAGCACGAAATCGCGCGCCGACTCTTTCTCGTATTCATCCGATTCCACGCGGCTGTACTCGCTGGTCTGATCGATCTCGACGCGCGAGAGCTTTCCGTAGCCGGGCATGGTGGCCACCTTGAAGTAGGTCGAACCGTCGGCGACGTAGGTGTGCCCGCGATCGTTCAGCTGCTGCACCAGCGCCACCATCTGCGGGATGTATTCGGTGGCGCGCGGATAGGCGTCGGCGGGACGGACGCGCAGTTTCTTCAGCGATGAATGAAACGACTCGATGAACGGCGCCGTGTAGCTCTGCAGATCCTTTTCGGCCGCGGCGGCGTTGCGGATGATCTTGTCCTCGACGTCGGTGATGTTCATGATCTGCTTGACCCGCAGACCGCGCCACTCCAGATAGCGCCGCAGGACGTCGCCCCACACGAACGTGCGCATGTTGCCGATGTGCAGGTGGTTGTAAACCGTCGGCCCGCACGAATACATGCGCACCTCGCCAGGAACGAGCGGCTCGAAGGTCTCTTTCTCCCTTGTCAGGGTGTTGAACAGTTTCAGATCGGACATGCGGGAGGGATAGTAAACCACTGTCATCCTGAGCCGCCGGAGCCGAGTAGCGCGAAGCGCGGATCGGCGCAGGACGGTCGAAGGACCCCCAGCTGATAACCCGGGTGGGCGGCGGTATTTCACGAGGCAAGCACGAGGGGGGTCCTTCGGCCGTCCTCCGCTGCTCCGTCACTTCGTGACTATGCAGCTCCGGCGGCTCAGGATGACAGAATGGCGTGCATGCTTTCGCGCGAAGACTTCCGCCACCGCTTCGGCGCCAACGCCATCATCGGCATGGTGCACGTCGGCGCGTTGCCGGGTGCGCCGCGCTATGCCGGCTCGATGCAGGCCGTGATCGACGCCGCACTGCACGATGCGCGAGCGCTACGCGACGGCGGGTGCGACGCTATCGCCTTTGAGAATTTCGGCGACCGGCCATTTTTCAAGGATCGCGTTCCAGCGGAAACGATCGCCGCGTTGACACGGGTGATCGTCGAGGTCGCAGCCGAGGTCACCATCCCGTTCGGCGTGAACGTGCTGCGGAACGATGCTGTATCCGCCATTGCTATCGCGGCGGCGACGGGCGCGGCGTTCATCCGCGTCAATGTCCACAACGGTGCGATGCTGACCGATCAGGGGATTATCGAGGGCCGGGCTGCGGAGACGTTGCGGAAGCGGGCGGACCTCGCGTCCGAGGTGCTGATCTTTGCCGATCACATGGTCAAGCATGCCATGCCGATGGTGGCGATCGATGAGGTTCAGGCGGCGAAGGATCTGCGGCAGCGCGGACTGGCGGACGGCATCATCGTCAGCGGTGCGGAGACGGGCGCGGAGCCCGATCGCGGCAGTTTCAGCGCCTTGCGCGAGGCGCTTCCCGATGTACCGATTCTCATCGGCAGCGGATTGACGGAGGCGAATGCGGGCGCATTCGCCGATGCCGACGGCGCGATCGTCGGCACGTCGATCAAGGTCGACGGACGCGTCGATGCGCCCGTCGATCAGGATCGTGTCGCGCGGCTGGTGACTGCGTTTAAACCACGCGCCGGCCGGTGATCAGCTGAATGATCAGCACGATTACCGCGATCACCAGCAGGAGGTGAATGAGCCCACCGCCGACGTGCATCGCAAAGCCGCCGAGCCACAGAATCACGAGGATCACGATGATGAGCCAAAGTAAGTTTCCCATGGGCTTGGCAATAGCTACTCGCATGCCAGCCGCTGTCATCCAGAGGCCGGCGAACGACTCGAGATAGCGATGTCATGCGGTTTCAACGCAGAAACCGTAGTTTGAGATCCTTCGCTCGACGCTCAGGATGACAGTGTGGGTTCACTCATTGCCGAACGTAATGCTTCCATCCGCCGCCCGCCTCGCCGCCGGCGCATACGCGCCGAGCTCCTCGCGCCGCCACCACGCGCCGGTGCGCGCGCGCTCGTCGCGGTTAGTGAACCAGTACTGATACGCAACGCTGCGGACGGCGATGGGCGGCTTGTCCGCGAACGGGTTGTTCGCGAACAGCCGCAGCACCGGTGGCGAGTTTTCCAGCAGCCGTCCCTCGGCGTTCAGAATCCAGCGATTCTCGTCCCACGATCCGAGCGATGCGAACCAGAGGTTCCATTCGAAGCGCGGCTGGTACGGCGCGTAGAGGCCCGGCCGTTTGCGCACGTCCTGCGGTTTGTAGCGGAAGGGATAGGCGATCCACGTAACGCCGTCGCGCGTTCCCTGAAACTCGATCTCGTATCGATTGCGCGTCATGACCGCGAAGAGTCCGTAGCGATTGGCGATACGAAACGGCTCGAGCAGTTGCACGGTCGGGAACGCGGGCATGAGGAAGCTGGCGATCGATGTGAGGAAGATCGTAGTGAGCACGATTGCCGCGACGATCGATGGTTTCCTCGTCTTTGGCACCGGCGCGGCTCCTCGGAGGATGGAATCGTCGAGCAGCAGCACGCCGAGGAAGAGAACGAGGTAGTTCAGAAAGGCGTAGTTCGCCGTGAGGATGATGCCGATCTGCAGCGGCGTGACGATGGCGAACGCGATCAGCCGGCAGAGCGAGGTCTTGCGCGGAACGAAGATCAACCACACCACGAAGAGCTCGACCACGAGCGTCAAGGCGGCGGAGAAGGCGTGGAACGAATGCGGCCACTGCTGCACGTACCAGCCGAGCCACGACGGCAGCGGACCGTTCTCGTAGTACTTGTCCATCGCCGTGAGGTTGCGCCACTGCTCTTCGCCGCTGAGGATCTTGACCAGGCCCGATTCGAAGTAGATGCGGAACCACTCCCACTGCAGCAGGAACACCGCCGCGCGCGACGGCGGCTGATCGCTTCCCATCCGCGGCCGGATTCCGCGCGGCGCCAGGAAGATCGAAAGGAAGGCCGCTTCGAGCAGCATGCCGTCCGACTGGTAGCCGGCAAACTCCTGCGCCGCGCCGATGAACGAGAGAAAGCAGATTCCGGCCACCGCAATCGACAGCCGCGGCCAGAGATTGAGCATGATCGCCGCCGAGGCCGCGAAGCCGATCCAGACGACGATGCTCAGTATCCGGTCGCCGCTGTTGATCCACAACAGCGTCGGTGCGTACCAGTAGCCCTTCAATCCGAGCGCGCGATGGACGGCATCGAGATATTCGAAGGCTGGAAGAATCCCGCGCGGGCCGATGAGGCCGTGGATCTGAAAGTAGAGCGAGTAAAACGCGGAGAAGAAGATCCCGCCGAGGCATCGAAGCCAGATCCAGCGCGCGCGCAGGAATGAGGGGGAGGCCGATGGCGCGAACCATCGTTCCAGCATCGGCGTCTTCTCCGCCTCGGCGGTGAATTCTTCGAACATCGCTTCTCCTGTCATCCTGAGCCGCCGGAGCCGCGTAGACGCGAAGCGTCGGAGCGGCGCAGGACGGTCGAAGGACCCCCGGCCATTAACCAGGCCGGGCGGGGGATGTCGACTTTCCCGCGCCCAGCCGGGTTATCAGCTGGGGGTCCTTCGACCGTCCTCCGGCACTCCGCCTGCGGCTACGTGCCTCCGGCGGCTCAGGATGACAATCTGACATAAATCCTCAGCGTCGGCTCACTCCAAATCAACCGGAACACCTTCGTTTTCTCCCCCCGCCACACCCGCCACCACCACGTCGATGGCGCTGCGCGCTGCGTGCCGAGGATGGCGTTTGCCGAGGCGATGCCGAAGCGAGGTTGGTCGAGGATGAGGTAGCGAACGCGCGACGCGTCGCAGTAGCGAGCGAGCGTGGCTTCATCGCGCGCGAGCAACGCTTCCTGCGCGCGCTCGAACGTGTTCGCGTCCGGCATCGTCCCGAAGTTGTCGATGACGACGGCATGTTGCCCTTCGACGTCGATGGCGTGTCCCATCGACCACGGTCCGAGAACGCGTCCCGGCGGCAGCGTGCGGAGGAAGGATGCTGCGCGGAGCCATTGCTGCTGATTTGATGGCACCGGCGGGATCGGCGTCATCAGCCAGCCGGCCAGTTGC
>Ga0157378_10001131_pt1 | contig 24300 bp, 21 predicted proteins | sample M65metaG_FD_115309 | JGI IMG/M metagenome (GOLD analysis project Ga0157378, IMG submission 115309) | Miscanthus rhizosphere microbial communities from Kellogg Biological Station, Michigan, USA - M6-5 metaG | ecosystem: Host-associated > Plants > Roots > Rhizosphere > Soil | place: USA: Michigan...
GTACCTGTGGTTTTGACAACAGTTGAGACGAAGTCCTTCAGCGGGAACATGTGGCCGCAGTTGCGAGCCGTATTCCCGGGGCAGGAACCCATCGAGCGTTCGTCCATGAACTCTTGGGACGACGAAAACTTTGTCGCCGCGATCGAAAAAAGCGGACGCAAGAAGATTCTCATTGCCGGCCTTTGGACCGAAGTCTGTGTTGCGTTTCCGACGGTGCAGGCGATTCATGACGGCTACGAGATCTACGTCGTGGAGGATTGCTGTGGCGACGTGAGTCAGCTTGCCCACGACAACGCGATGAAGCGTGTCATTCAAGCTGGCGCAAAGCCGGTCACGTCCATGTCCGTCATGCTCGAATGGCAGCGCGATTGGGCCCATCGCGGAACCTACGATGCCGTGATGGATATCGTGAAGAACCATTACGGAGCCTATGGGATCGGCGTCGAGTACGCGTACACGATGGTGCATGGTGCGCCGGCCACGAAATTTCCCGAGTACGCGGTTCCCGTGGCCGTTGCAGCTCACAAATAAAACCTGACGGGCGGAGCCTCCTCCGCCCTCCTCAATCCATTTGGAAAAACCCGAAACGGAGACTGCTGTGTCTGCTGATCTCATACTGCACAATGCCAAGATCGCCACGAACGGGGTGCCCTCGTTTGTCGAAGCGATCGCCATAACGGCCGGAAGGATAGCCGCTGTCGGCAAGGATGAAGAGATTCTGCGACTGCGGGGCTCGCACACGCGTGTAATTGATGGGCGCCGGCGAACCGTCATCCCAGGCCTCAACGATTCACACATGCATCCGATCCGGGGCGGGCTCAACTACAACTTGGAGTTGCGCTGGGATGGCGTCCCTTCGCTTGCCGATGCATCGCGCATGCTAAAAGAACAAGCTGCACGAACTCCCGCGCCTCAGTGGGTTCGAGTGATCGGAGGATGGACCGAATTCCAGTTTGCCGAACGCCGGATGCCGACGCTCGATGAGGTCAACGCAGTTGCCCCAGACACACCCGTGTTCGTGATGCATTTGTATGACCGAGCCTTATTGAACGCAGCGGCGTTGCGTGCAGTGGGCTATGACAAAAGCGCCCCGAATTTCCCGGCAGGTGAGGTTCAACGTGATCGCCACGGAAATCCCACGGGCCTTCTCATCGCCAATCCCAACGCCAACATTCTCTATTCCACCCTCGCCAAAGGACCAAAGCTCTCCCGCGAAGATCAACTTAATTCCTCCCGGCTCTTCTTCCGTGAGCTCAACCGCTTCGGCATCACCAGCGCGATCGACGCTGGAGGCGGATTTCAGAACTATCCCGACGACTATGGCGTAGTGAACGAACTGCATCGCAATGGCGAGCTGTCGATTCGCCTCGCATACAACCTCTTTACGCAGAAACCGAAACAAGAGCTATCGGACTTCCAGAGCTGGACCAAAATGACAAAGCCCGGCGACGGGGACGACTTCTATCGTGTCAATGGCGCGGGGGAAATGCTGGTTTTCTCCGCCGCGGACTTCGAAGACTTTCTCGTGCCGCGCCCGGACATGCTCCCCGTCATGGAAAGCGAGCTGAAAGCGGTGATTCGCCATCTCGTGGAGAATCGCTGGCCATTTCGCTTGCATGCGACCTACAACGAGACCATCGAGCGGGCACTCAATGTCTATGAAGAGGTGAACCGCGAGATTCCCTTCGATGGCTTGCATTGGTTCTTCGATCATTGCGAAACAATTTCCGACCGCAACATTGAGCGTGTGAAGGCTCTCGGCGGTGGCATCGCTGTGCAGAACAGCATGGCCTTTCAAGGCGAGTATTTCGTCGAGCGATACGGCTCACAGCAAGCCAAACGCACTCCGCCGGTCCGACGCATGCTCGAGTTGGGTGTCCCTGTAGGCGCAGGCACCGACGCGACCCGCGTTTCCAGCTACGACCCTTACCTTTCCCTCTACTGGCTTATCACCGGCAAAACCGTTGGGGGGCTCAGTCTCTATCCGGAAGAGAACCGATTGGATCGCGAGGAAGCACTCAAACTCTACACGATGGGGAGCAGTTGGTTTTCTACCGAAGATGAAAAAAAGGGAGCCCTCGCCCCCGGCCAGCTCGCCGATTTGGCCGTTCTATCAGGCGACTATTTTTCTATCCCCGAGGAAAAGATCAAGCATCTCGAATCGGTACTTACCGTCGTGGGTGGGAAGATCGTCTATGCCAGCGACGAATTCTCAAAACTCGCGCCGCCTGCGCTGCCAGTGAGCCCAAGCTGGTCTCCTGTCAAAGAATACGGAGGTTACGCGAAGGCGCTGAACCAAAGTCTTGGCGCATCTCACTCCGCCGCCTGTTCGCATGTTGCGGCGCCGTCAGATGGCCAGACGCGATCACACCTTCAAGTGCTGGGTGAGTTTGGCCTATGGGGGCTGGGTTGCGACTGTTTTGCGTTCTGATTCACGCGTCGCCGGAGGGATCGAAATGAAGGTACTGTTTTTATCTTTCATCGTTGGCCTCGGAGTCGGTGTTCTCTACGGACTCATCCGGGTAAAGAGTCCGGCACCGCCGATCGTCGCTTTACTCGGCCTCTTGGGGATGGTGATTGGCGAGCAGTTCGGGACTTGGCTTCAGACGAAGAAGCTCGACGTTTCGCGTGCAGCATCCGTATGCCTTGTCGGTGAACGCTACGACCGTCAGCTTTACGATCCTCCATCACGCCAGGCACGTTACGACTCAAGTTCCATCTTTCGAGAACACATCGCCATGACCGATGAGGCGGATACGACCGACGTCCATAGCAGGTGATCTTCTTTGTGAGCTGGTTGGACACAGGAACCAGTTTCATAGCGACGAGGGAATAGGCGACATAGGAGAAACAGAATGCGCTTGAAAAAGATCCTTGCTGGAATTGCTATCTTCCTGCCGATTGGCTTCACCTGTGAATCGCGAGACTTCAGCACATCCGCCCAAAGTCTCTCGGTCGCCAAAACGGCCGGCGTAGCTGTCAACCCCCAGTACGACACGACGCATGTCTACGTTGCTCCAGAAGACTTTGACCGTTTTGTCGCGAGCCTAATTGCCACATTCGGTGGCACAACGACCAAGCAGGGCGTTTTCACCGTAACTCCGACACCCAGCAGCACCATGTCGCAACTGGTCATGACTCCTGTAGGCACCGTATCCGTATTCGGATTCAAGACACCGGTTCCGTATCCATTCGGGTCGGAGCGCACAGGCTATCTGGTCACGGATGTCGATGAGGCGATCCGCGCCGCCAGGGCCACGGGCGCGGATGTCTTAGTCGCCCCCTTCGACGATCCGATTGGCCGAGACGCGATCATTCAATGGCCGGGTGGCGTGAACACTCAACTGTACTGGCATACCACGCCGCCGTCGTATGCGCCGCTCCAAACCATTCCGGAGAATCGGATCTATGTCTCCCAGGACCGTGCGGATGCATTTGTGTCTAGCTTTATCGCGTTTTCCCACGGGAATCTCGTCTCCGATGAATCGCGCGCACCGGGCGTCGAAATCGGAAGGCCCACGGAAACCTATCGGCGAGTAAGGATCGAATCGAAGTTCGGAAAACTGACCGCGCTCGTTACCGACGGACACCTTCCGTATCCGTACGGCCGGGAGATGACTGGATATGAAGTGACGAATCTCACGGAGACGCTCACCAAGGCAAAAGCCAGCGGCGTCGGCGTCCTCGTACCGCCTTATAAGACCGACGAGCGAGAAACCGCTGTCGTGCAGTTCCCCGGAGGATACGTCGCGGAAATCCACTCGGTAATAAAGAATTAAGAAGTGCAAACGAGTTCTGATGATGATCCGCGAAGCGCAGTACCACAGGTGGGATTGGAACGAAGAGATACATGCGAACGTTTATGATCATAATCGTCGTGTCTCTCGCGACGCCGCTACTCTCACGAGGGCAATCACTTCCCACCGCTGAATCCCCGGCGCCCGCCCGCGTCTACCACTTGCTCCGCGAGGATGACGACTGGAGTTTTCTCGCGGATCCGGCTGGGCGGCAGGAGATTTGGGACCCCATCAAATATGTTCGTCTGCGGCCAGCTCGGAATGACTGGTTCCTATCCATCGGCGGCGAAGCCCGCGAGGTTTGGGAACAGATCGGAAACGACAACTGGGGCCAACAGCCCTTCATGAACGGCTATTTCAACGAACGGTACATGCTTTATTTCGACGTTCATTACGGCAAGCACGTCCGCTCCTTCGTCGAGTTCAAAAGCGGTTTGAATTCTTACCGCGTCGGTGGCCCGAGACCGATCGACGAAAAAAAGCTCGATTTTCAAGTAGCATTTCTTGAAGTCGGAACGGGAGATGAACGCAACTGGATCAAGTTCAGAGCCGGCAGACATGAGATGGAGTATGGCTCCGGGCGGCTGATCGATGTTCGCGAAGGGCCCAATGTGCGCTTGAGCTTTGACGGGTTCAAGGTGAAGGCTGGTGTTGGTTCTTGGCAGATTGACGGCTTCGCCGTGCGCCCTGTCCTGGACAAACCAGGATTTTTTGACAATGCACCCAACCACGCTATCGGATTCTGGGGCGTATACGGCGTTCGGCCTTTAACGAAGACCATCACAGTGGACGCTTACTACCTTGGCCTCGATCGAAAAACAGCTGCATTCAACCGGGGTGTAGGCCACGAAGTGAGGCACAGTATTGGTGCGCGTCTTTCTCGTCCGGTCGCCGAAACGAAGCCCGCCTGGGACTTCGACTATGAAGCGCTTTGGCAGTTCGGAACCTTCGGTTCTGCAAACATAAGCGCCTGGACAGTAGCATCGGAAACCGGTTACCGGTTGCCGAACGTTCCGCTGAAACCGCGATTCAGCGCCAAGGCGGACATCTCGAGCGGCGACGATCCGAGGACGAACACCCTCGGCACATTCAATCCGCTATTCCCCAAGGGTAATTATTTTGGCGTTCTCGCCACGGCTGGCCCGGGCCCCATCAACTTTATTGACGTACACCCTCGCGCTGAAGCGACGCTGCCGCACAGCGTGACTGCCTCCGTCGATTGGATCTTTCAGTGGCGGGAGAGCCTGCGAGATGGAGTGTACTCCGTTCCCGGATTTCTGATCATTCCAGCAGGAAACAGCAATGCACGCTTCGTCGGACACCGTCCGGGCACGGAAGTGCGCTGGCAGGCGAATCGTCATCTCTGGTTTCAAGCCGACTACGGAATTTTTTATGCAGGCAAATTCGTCAGAGAGAGTCAGGCAGGCCGCAACCTCAACTACTGGGCGCTATGGGCTGGTTACAAATTCTAGAGCATCTGCGTAACTGCGATGTAGGCGATCGTGAAACCCATGACGAATGCAGACGGCAAGGCCATGGAGCGTTGGGACCTGTTGCAGGAAATTAGCGATCCAAAGAAGGCCGCCCATGCAAAGGGCATGTTTCGAAAGAGAGGACCAACAGTGAGCAATAACCAATGTGCTTGGTCGGCTGGTCGTTCATGACGAGCAGTCCGGCCGCTGAAAAGACCATGGTTTACGCTCTGCTCGGAATGACGATAGTCAGCGGCCTCGTGGACGCGGTCAGTTTTTTGTCGCTTGGGCGCGTATTCACAGCAAATATGACGGGGAATGTCGTGATTCTGGCGTTTGCGACAGCGCGCGTATCTGGACTGTCCATCGCGCGCTCGTCCATGGCGCTCTTGTCATTTCTTGTAGGGGCGATCCTCGGCGGACGAATCATGGCTCGAGCTAACGCGGAGGCACAGATTCAATTCGCGGCACAAGCGTTCCTGTTGGAAATAGCCTTTCTGTTGGCTGCGTCCCTTTGCGCCATCGGATATAGAGGACACGTGCTGGAAGACTCGTTTCAACCGTTTGCTCTGATTGCTTTGATGGCGCTCGCGATGGGCACACGGAATGCCGCTGTCCGGAAACTCGCAATCCCCGATCTGACGACAACGGTCCTGACCCTAACGATCACGGGTATCGCCGCGGACTCTTCGATCGCGAACGGCAACAACCCGAGATTGGCGAGAAGGGTTGGGTCGGTCGCTGCAATGTTTTTGGGTGCGGCCTTGGGTGCCGTCATCATTCGTTACTCGATCTCAGCGGCTTTGTGGCTTGGCACAGCGATCTCCGCCTTGTGCAGTGCGGCGTTGTTTCGCTCATTGCGTGCGTCCGATAGCCTGTGAACGGCGAGTTCGCTTCTTAGGCGGGCAGTCGTACCTGACTCATACAACGCAACGGTTCTTCAAACAACCGTCGCGGACAAGAGTTCAACGGTTCAAACACCGCTACAGTCAAGAATCCGACGGTTCCCCAAGTACTAAGCCGCTATCTCATCGTCGGCTCAGGCACTTTGGATTGACTCCGGTCCCCAAACTCTCGGCGCGCTTCCCAATCTTTTTCAATGTCGTTTCAAAAGCTTGCAACTCTTTCAGGCTCGCATCGGCGAAGACTCTCCTAATTTCGGCTGCGTGTTTGCGAAAAATCGGCGCGATCAATTCTTTGCCTTTTGGAGTGAGCGATACGATGCGGACGCGCCGATCCTCAGGACTCTCGACCCGGCTTACCAGGCCTCGATCCAACAAGCGGTCGATGGCCACACTGATCGAGCCAGGCGTAAGGTACACCTTTGGGCCGATCGTATTCACCGGCAAAGGCCCTTTGTTGAGGAGCGCTTCAAGTATCCGGAAGTCGGTATCGTCGATTCCCGTCTCCTCAAGTCCCGCATAAAGATATTTCGCGGCCGCCCGAAAGGCCTTCCCCAATACCAGCCAACAGTGAACCGGGTCTCGCGAGTTCTTGCCCATGACCAAACTATTGTGCCCTTTTGTGTAACCGATGTCCAGCAATATGTATCTATATCAATAGAATTTGCATCAATAGATACTGGAAAGAGGCAGGACGTTGTTTGAGAAACGAAAGGAAATCGATTTTAGCGGGCGCAAACAAACTTAGTTTGCGCGGTTGCTCGTAGGCGGACTCAACAAGCAGAAGGAGGAAGTACATGGCAACGAATTCAGTCGCAATTTCCAACGATGTGGAGGCAATAAGCTCTTGGCAGGGGGCGGTGGTCGTTTTGGGACGGTTTTTGTTCGCGCTGATTTTCCTGATGGCTGGAGCCAATCATTTTAACAAGCAAATCATCGGCTATGCGGCTTCGCAAGGCGTACCTTTGGCTTCGGTCGCGGTTCCGCTTTCCGGCGTGGTGGCCATTGCCGGCGGCTTGAGCATCTTGTTGGGTTATCGCGCAAAACTGGGCGCCTGGCTCATTGTGCTTTTCCTGGTCCCTGTCAGCTTGATGATGCATAAGTTCTGGGCGGTAACCGATCCCATGATGGCGCAGATTCAAATGATTCTGTTCATGAAGAACGTCTCCATGCTCGGTGGCGCCTTGTTGATTACTCAGTTCGGAGCAGGGCCGTTCAGTCAGGATGCACGACGCTCGCGCTGAACGCGCCTAAAAGGAGACAACCAAAATGCGCAATCAATCTGAACCATCGAACGTTGCTGTCATCAAAACGCCGATTTCACGCGCGGCTCTCGACCAACTATTCTACGAAGCGCGGACCCACTCCGCTTGGCTTCCAGAACCGGTGCCGGTAGAGCTCCTGCGCAAGGCTTACGAATTGGCGCGCCTTGGACCGACCAGTGCCAACGGCTCGCCCGCCAGGTTCGTTTTTCTGACCACCCCAGGCGCCCAGGCCCTTCTCAAGCCAGTTCTAGCGCCCGGCAATGTCGACAAAACCATGGCCGCTCCTGTGACCGTTATCATCGCCTGGGACACGGAATTCCACGAGCATCTTCCCAGGCTCTTTCCGCAGGCCGACATTCGCTCCTACTTTCTCGGAAATAAACCTCTTGTTGAGGAGAATGCCTTCCGCAACAGTTCACTTGAAGCTGCATACTTCATCCTAGCCGCACGCGCTTTGGGATTAGATTGCGGACCAATGTCCGGTTTTGATGCCGAGAAACTGAATGCAGCATTTTTTCCAGACGGCAAGTGGAAGGTCAACCTTATCTGCAACCTGGGCTATGGAGACCCAAGCAAGCTCCACCCGCGCAATCCACGGCTGAATTTTGAGGAAGTAACGGTGACTCTGTAGAGGACGAAACTCGCCAAAAAGCTGTGTGGCAGGTGCCCTCATTTACGGTTTACAGCAAGTGTTCAGCACAACTTACAGACTATTTTTTCGACTCCGAGGTGTCTATCGCTCTGCGCTCGTCCACCTGCATCCCAGCTCCAGGCGTGACCGTGCGAAGACAGTGGCATGAGTCTAACACTTGAACTCGAGCGAAAGTTGTCCGTCGGAAGCTGCTGATCGCTTGTTCCAACGAGATCGAGAACCAGTTGCGTCTGTTCAATCGGCGGCGAGAGCGCAGTCGTTCGATCAGCCAGAGGATCAAGGAAGAAGAAAAAGCAGGCGGGGCATGAACTGCAGAATTTGTGGAGCCGTTCTCACGGGCAGAGTGCCGGATCAAACAGTCTTCGGTTTACACGTGGTCGAACTCGCTTAACAAACATTTAGAGGGAGCGGGACGGAGACTCACCAAGGACGGCTTCCCGACGGAAGAATCGGTCGGCTCTTGTTGTCGCTCTTGCTGTGTGAGCGCGGGCCTCTTGTTAGACCGCTCCTCTATCTGAGCGCTTATTTCGAGAGGAATCGCGAACAGTATGTCGATCTTCTTCTAGGCGTCAGTCGTTCCGGGGCCTGGCAGGAATGGATTCGGTTCTTTCTGCGGGGCGTCGCCCCGCAGTCCGAAGATGCCATACTGCGTTCTCAAAAACTCCTGGAACTTTGGCAACAATACCGGGCCCGCATGCAAACCGCCCGCGCTTCCGCGCTGGGCCTGGACCTGATCGATTCACTTTTCTCGACCCCGGTACTTACAATTCCTATGGCCGCTGGACGATTGAAAGTGACTTATGCAAGCGCCCAATTCAATGTCGAGAAACTCATCAAACGCGGCATTCTTAAGGAAGTAACCGGAAACCGCAGGAATCGGGTTTACATTGCACGGGAGATTCTCCAAATCATTTCGTCACGCGACACTCTTTCGCCGCCTGCATCAGACCACTCGCGTCGGCATTAGAAGGTTTATCTTCACGCCGGCACGCTCGTAGGAGCGCGCAATTTGGGGGTCGATGCCCGTAGCACAGCCTTGAGGATGGCCTCACTCCCGCGCGCCCTGCGCAGCCTCGAGCCGCATGAAGTTGAGGACGTGCTTTGCATCTTCCAAGACCGCTTTGGAGCGACGACGCGTAGTGTGCGTCGGAGCTGGTGTAGATGACGCTCGGACTAAGAGCGAAATATTTCCCGCGCGTGCACACTGCGCTTGCGAATGAGGCCTGCGACCTGGTCAGAGACCTTGTCTGTGATGTTCATTTTTTCTAGAGTTTCGATCGCAACTGTAGCCAACTCGGGAACTCGGCGGCGAACCAGTGGTTTGGCAAGGCCTGCATCCCTCGCCAGTTGCTCGAAATCTTTTGGCGTGACTTTGTCCGATGAGTATTCGCGCCCGATCCGCATCGCCATGTCGCTGTTCAGTTCAGGATAATAAATCGTGCTGATCGCATCGTAGAGGGGCGCCAGCCTGATTTCCTTGTCCGGGTATAAGAGTGAAAAATTCTTGCCGTGCGCGTCGTTGTTGCCAATGAGATAGTTGAAAATCGCGGCGTCCAGAAGGTTCGCAAGGTCAAGGACCGGCGCGGTCGATACGTCGCGTAGTAGGGTGAAGCATTGCTTGAATGACGGCCCGCCTTCCTTCTGGTATTTCAGTTCAGAGACGATGTTTTGCGCCTGACAGAAATCTTCCTGATGAAGGCGCTCGACGCCTGGCAGGCCGTCAATCGTTACATGCTTGCGGTCATAGCGTTCGACTAGTAGATACTCGATATCCTCGACTTTTCTGGTTTCCACTTTCGCTGCGAGAAGATTCATGCGCGCCGCAAGGGTCATGCACAACGCTTCGTTAGACACTACACCTGCAAAGCGCTCGACCGTCGGCTTGAGGATGTGCGTGCTGGGCGCGCCGCCCAAGGGCAGCGAAACTTCTTCGCCTTCGAAACGCACGGCGACTTTGTCCTGTGCGCCAGCCAGCGAAAGGCGAACGCCTTTCTCACCCGCCAGCAAAGGCCGCTTGGGCAGCTCTCTAAGGATTCCGGCTAGTTCCTTCGCGTCAAGCTTCCGGTAGTGGTAATCGCGCTTGGGCAACTGCTGCCCCGCGGGAAGGAACGTCACCGCTCCCGCACATTCCCCACCGATCTGTTCAAGCATGGCGTAGTCGTTGCGCGCGCTGATACCCAGATTGCGGGCGATGATTTCGCGTTTACTCTCTTCCGGCAGAATGCCACCGAAAAATCCCCGGCATTCCTTCGCCGGAAAACGCTCCTTGCGTAACGGCAGGGATTGCGACAAGACTTCGGCTGCCGGTTGTGCAAGCCGGCTATCGAGATATTCAAAGGACATCTGGCCGCCGTCGTCTTGGATGAGGTGGCCAATCAGGTGTTCATGCAGATAGACATCGAGCATGCGTGCCATTGCCCTATCCTCGTTTTGTCGCTGCTGGCGGTGGCGTTAGTGCTACTTGAATGCCGAGCGTGTGTAGGGCCGTCAAAACCTTACCGATTTCGGCGGTCTCTTTCCCCTTTTCGAGTTCTATGATGAATCGCAGGCCCGTGCCAGAGGTCAGGGCGAGTGCCTTTTGCGTCACGCCAAGTGCCTTCCGGGTCTCGCGGACGAGCTGGCCTATGTCCTGTGGCGTGTATTTCATAGCATTCATCCCATCAGAGATATTACCGTACGGGAATATTCTAGCTTCTCGGGCGTGAAAGTCAATAATATGTTCCCGTACGGGAACATATTAGCAATCTCTGTAACGAAACGGTCAGAATGTTCCCGTACGGGAACAATACCTACCAATCTCCAGATTCTGCACTAGATTGATACATCGACCTACCGGACAAAATCCGTGTCGTGACGACTGCGCATACTTTGCGATTCACGTTTCCCCATCGTTGAACTCCTCCTGAGCCTTGAAACTCGACAGGAACTGAACAAGCTTCCGATAGGTCACCCGTCATCGCTCGCGAACTGGGCGATCGCCGTTACTGCTGTTCGCCAGGCGCTCTTTCCGATTACGAAACTCGGAAATTTGTTCCACGGCACGTACACAAGCTGGCCCACGGTTTCTTGCTTAGAATTGGAGCCTGAGGGCGAGTTGGATGGAGCAAGGGCCGCCGATTTGGTAGAGGGGTTGAAGCCGCCATTGGGGCCGTCGGACCCAGGCTGTTCGTTTGTTCAGAGTACCCAACGACGGTATCATCAGCCCTAACAGTTTGGGGTCTGACATGCTCGCTAGTAAATACTCTCGAGGCACTGCGCGGTGCGTGGCAAGCCTTGCGCCGAAGAACTTCGCACTCGCCCTCATTTGGTCCCCGGTCTTGCAATTCATGGTTGCCACTCCGAGAAAACTAGCGCCAGCCCCTCCATCGAGTTCGCCAGGATCCTTCCAGCCGCACAGGGTGGCCGGGAGAGAACTGACAAGATCGCCGGGCGCGTCAGAAACGCTCGGCCTGGACAACGAGTCGTCATCTATGCGCATAGTGGGCCGTGGTGGGTGCAGCCCTGGCCTGAGCATCCGGTCATTCCTGTCAAAGCAGACTCAACGTGGAGCACGCAAACTCATCTGGGATTTGAGTATGCGGCGTTATTGGTTAAGCGGGACTTTCATCCGCTACCCGCGATGGATGCAGCTCCGACCCAAAAGCTTCCGTTGCTCTCGTGAAAATTATGAAGGGCGTTGGAACCCCGCAATTTGCATCGACCGGAGCGCTTAAATTCAGCGGCTATGATTTGGGTGTTCACATCATTTCGAATCACAAACGAGGCACGAAACCTCTAAAACGCATGGACCGATACGAGCAGGGCGCTCCACATGCAGATCAAGAAGAAATCGGACAGGCGGTCGTGGCAGAAATATTCTTAAATCGCAGTCTCGGGTACGCACGGCTTACTCGTGCGTACTTAACGCTTAGTCCTTCATGAGGGTGATCGATCGTGTCGCGCCTGCACATAGTCGCACGCACCGCAACATTGTCAGTGCTGTTGGCGTCCTTTGTGACGATCGGATGCCACTCTTCATCAAAAATTTCAGCTCCGACGCTTGCCTTCAGCAAGGTCCCCGCCGCAGAGCAGGAGAGTCCCTACAAGACAGACATATTCGAACGTGACTACAAGACAGACATAATCGAAGGTCGCGCCACAGGGGCTCGACCCGGGCAGCGAATCGTGTTGTACGCAAAGACAGATGGACGATGGGGCGTATGCCGGCAATCAGGTCAGCCGTTTACGAATGTCGAAACTGATGGCCGGTGGGAAGGTTCAGTCCACCTGGGAATACAATATGCCGCTCTGTTGGTTGATCCAACCTACAATCCGCCTGAACAAACTGAATTGTTGCCGATCGTCGGCAACGGCGTGGTGGCGCTGGCGGTCGTTAACGGGGAAGGCGCAGCGCCGTTACTCCCGTCGCCCAAGATACTGAACTTTAGCGGATACGAGTGGACGACGAGTGCCGGGCCAATTTTTCACGCTGGGTCAAGAAACTTTTTCGATCCTGCGAACGTTTGGACGGACGAAACAGGTGCGCTGCATCTTCGCATTTCGGGAAGCGCGGGAAAGTGGGGTGCGGGGGAGCTGAAGCTCACGCGTAGTCTGGGATACGGAACATACAGGTTCCAGGTGCGCGATGTCTCACATCTCGAACCTTCTGCTCTTCTAACTCTAATCACCTGGGACGGCGTTGGCACAGAGAGCACCCGGCGCGAGTTGGACGTTGAGCTTGGTCGTTGGGGATACCTTGATAATACTAACGTGAATTATGTCGTACAGCCTTACTACGTTCCAGCCAACGTTGTTGCCTTTCGGGTGCCGCCTGGTCTGTACACTCATTCGTTTCGGTGGGAACCGGGCAAAGTAACGTTTTCGACGATAGCAGGATCGAGCACCACAGGCGGTGGTCGTGTCATTAACCAGCACGTGTTTACCTCCGGTGCGCCTACGCCGGGGGGCGAATCGGTACGCATCGCCTTGTATGTATTTCATCAAGGCAAAATCCCCCTAAAAAACGAGAACGAGGTCATAATCGACAAATTCGAGTACCTCCCGTGATTTGCTGGTTCAAGCAAACTCGATGGACCGTTATTGGAATCGTGCTAGCGAGCCTTGTCACCGATGCACGTGCACTCGACCCCAGTCGTCTGCCCTCCCAGTACGTCCGCGAACAATGGACCACCGAAAGCAGATTTCCCGGCGGCGCTGTCAACGGCATCACGCAAACCGCAGATGGATACCTTTGGATTGGAACCGACACAGGCCTGATACGTTTCGACGGCCTCAATTTTAGACCTGTCTCTTTTACTTCCATCACCAACGCTTTGAACATCGCGATATTGCAACTGCTTACGGATGCTCGCGGAACACTGTGGATCCGTCCAGAGGGCGCCTATCTCGTAAGGCAAAAAGATGGCGGGTTTGAGAGCGTCAGATACGGTTTATACGCAATCACTGCCATGTCAAAAGATAACCACGATGGAATACTGGTTTCGGACATCGAGAAAGGTACATTCCGGTTCAGCGGAGACGACGTTCAGAAATTGGGACCCTCTTCTCCCCCAGTAGTCTCTCTGGCAGAAACCGCCGAAGGCAAGATTTGGATTGGCACACTCGGCGATGGTCTCTTTCTTCTTACGGGCGCGCGACTTACGAAGGTCAGCGCAGGATTGTCCGACCGAAAGATCAATTGTCTGCTGCCGATCGGTGAAGAGTTGTGGGTCGGCACCGACACGGGCTTGTATCACGGGAACAGCAACGGCTTTCGTCGGGTTAAATTGCCGCCGTTCCTGGGTAGTGTCCAGGTTTTGAGCATCCTGCGCGATCGTGACTCGAATATCTGGGTGGGCACAGCCCGTGGGCTAGTGCGCATCAATGAAAAAGGCATTTCGTTCTCAGAAGAGAGTGAGCTCCGCGGAAACGGCGGGATTAACGTTCTATTCGAGGACCGCGAAGGGAACCTCTGGATCGGGGGTGCGCGAGGGATAGGCCGCATTCGAGATAGTGCGTTTTTAACTTATTCATCTGTTAACGATCGTCGTTTCGAGCACGGTGGGCCTACATATGTCGACCAGGAGGGCCGCACCTGGTTCGCTCCCGCTCAAGGTGGGCTGTATGTTCTCCAAAATGGCCGCGCTCAACCAGTTGCATCGATACCAGCACGTGATGTCGTCTATTCCATCAGTGGACGGGCAGATGAGGTGTGGGTTGGACGTCAACGCGGCGGACTCACCCGTTTACGATTTCGAAACGGTTCGATATCCAGCCAGAGCTATTCAGAGGCAAACGGACTGGCCCAAAACAGTGTCTATGCTGTTTATGAGAGCCGTGATGGCTCTGTGTGGGCCGGCATGCTAAACGGCGGTGTCAGCAAATTCAAAGACGGACGCTTCACTACCTATACAACGACTAACGGACTCCCTTCGAATACCGTCTCGTCCATCCTTGAAACCCGTGATGGTGCAATGTGGTTTGCCACACCTAGCGGGCTGAGTTCTTTTTCAAACGGCCAATGGAGAACCTATACAACGGTAGAGGGTTTGCCTTCCCTAGAGGTGAACTGCCTTTTCGAAGATTCATCCGGGATTCTCTGGAGTGGAACGTCTTCTGGTCTTGCCTTTCTTGCCTCTAACCGTTTTCAAATTCCTCATGAGCCGCCCGACGTTTTGCGCAAGCAAATAGTCGGAATGGCGGAGGACAAAAGCGGAAGGTTTTGGATCGCGACCTCAGACCATGTTTTGCGCGTTCCACGCGACAAACTGGTAAGCGGCGTTGTGCAGGGAGCCGATGTTCGAGAGTATGGCCAGGCCGATGGTCTCGAGAGCACTGGAGGAGTGAAGCGCAGCCGATCGGTGGTCTCGGATTCAGCGGGCAGGATCTGGCTTTCACTCAGCCGCGGCTTATCGGTTGTTAATCCATCCCAGATCACTGACAATTCAGCTCCGGCGCTGCCCCATATCGAGGCAGTTTTCGCAGACGGAAGTCCAGTTGATTTTCGACAACCATTCCGGATCTCTACGAAACAGCAGAAGACGACGTTTCGATTCGTGGCACTAAGCTTGGCTAATTCCGAACGGGTCCGGTACCGTTACAAGCTCGATGGTTTCGATCATGGTTGGAGTGACCCTGTTGCAAGCCGCGAAGCCACGTACACGAATCTGGGCGCAGCATCGTACAGATTTCGCGTTATCGCGTGTAACAGCGACGGTCTGTGGGATGCCTCGGAGGCTGCGGTCGGGTTCGAGGTTGAACCGACCGTCTGGCAAACGTGGTGGTTTCGGACTAGCTCCGCCGCCTTAATACTTTTTTTGGTGTGGTGCGTGTACCTCTATCGCTTGCACCAACTCGCCAAGGAATTCAATATTCGCCTAGAAGAGCGTGTCGGTGAGCGCACGCGTGTCGCGCGGGAACTTCATGACTCGCTGCTGCAAGGTTTTCAGGGCATGATGTTTCGTTTGCAGGCGGTCCGCGACCTGCTTCCCGGACGAGCCAGCGAAGCCATGCAAGCCCTGGACGTCGCGCTGGAGCGCGGAGACAGAGCCATCGCCGAAGGGCGCGACACGGTTTCTGACTTGCGCGAGTCCATCGTTGGAGACAAAGATTTGGCGGAGGCATTGACCGCTCTGGGCGAGGAATTAGCAGCGCAGAGCGACAACGGCGCTGTTCGTCATATCCGCGTGTTAGTGGAGGGAAAACAAAAGGAGCTTAATCCCATGCTTCGCGATGAAATCTACCGAATTGCCCGCGAGGCGTTGCGAAACGCGTTCCGCCATGCGAAGGCGCAAAAGATCGAGGCGGAAATTACCTATGGAGATTCCGACTTCCGGCTGCAGGTGCGCGACGACGGAAGTGGAATCGACTCAAGAGTTGCCAATCGAGGCGCTCGCGCCGGACACTGGGGCCTGCCGGGGATGCGCGAACGTGCAAAGGGCTTTGGCGGGAAGCTCGAAGTCTGGAGCGAACAGGGAGCCGGGACGGAAATCGAGTTGATCGTTCCTGCCGGCGTTGCGTATGGCAAATCCGATACGCGCCGCAGATTCTGGTTCTCGCGAAAGAAGATTGCGGGAGCGGATGGGCAGCAGTCCTAAAATGATCACCGATCCTAGTCCAATTCGCGTTCTGACGGTGGACGACCACGCGCTCATCCGCGAAGGGATTGGGGCGCTCATCTCTAATCAAAAGGACATGCGTTTGGTTGGCGAAGCATCGAATGGGCGCGAGGCAATTGAACAGTTCCGGTTACACCGTCCGGACGTAACTTTGATGGACTTGCAAATGCCGGAAATGAATGGGATCGACGCCCTCATTGCGATTCGGAGCGAGTTTCCACAGGCGCGGATCATTGTACTGACGACCTACGCGGGCGACACTCTGTGTAAGCGGGCGATGAAAGCTGGTGCGCAAGCGTACCTCCTAAAAGGCAACGTGCGAATGGATCTTTTGGATACGATCCGAGCAGCTCGCGCTGGCAAAAAGTTCATTCACGCAGAGGTCGCGGCTGAACTCGCCAGCCATGCAGCCGATGATGCTTTGAGTAAAAGGGAAATTGAGGTTCTTTCCCTGATTGCAGCCGGGAATTCGAACAAGCTGATCGCGGATCAGCTATCGATCTCAGAGGATACCGTCAAAGGTCACGTAAAGAGCATCCTTTCCAAGCTAGGCGTCAACGACCGGACCCACGCCGTTACCGTTGGGTTGAAGCGCGGAATCATCGAGCTATAAATTCCCTTTAAACCACCCAAAAGAGTACAGAGTGCGTCCCCCCATTTAGGGATTCGCGGGATACCCTATCCTGTTACATTCGCCTCGTAAGAGTGGGTGAGTAAGGGGAAAGCTTTGCAACGATTGTTTACGATGTTTCCCGGCGGTTGGCCCGGGGCTGGACTTTTTGTTCTGCGTCTAGCAGCAGCTATTCCCTTGCTGATTGGTGGCAGCTTTGAATCTTTGGGAATGCCCCATGACGGGCTTTACCTGAGATTTATCGGGGTCGGCGTTGGGAGTTTGCTGCTGGCTGGATTGTGGACACCCGTTGCGGGAGCTTTGCAAGCAATGATCGAGGTTTGGATGGAGTTATCTCGTGGAAGCGGAGGTGGTGTGCACCTTTTGCTTGTTGCGTTCGGAGCAAGCCTGGTCATGCTTGGGCCCGGCGCATGGTCTGTAGACGCTCGTCTGTTTGGCAGGAAGCGGATTGATATTCACAGTCGCTAGCGTCCACTTGCTGACGTATAGGCGTTGCCAATGGCGCTATAGAGCTCAAAAGAACCGCGATTTCGGATTTGCTTCAGGGAACAAACTTGCTCTATCGTGAGAGCCAAAATCCTGGTAGTTGACATGCTCGCAGGGAACTACGCTCGACGAGGCGCTGCGCTGGGCTTGGCAAGCGTTCCACGGAAAAAGCTCGCGTGGACGTTCATGCTTATTATTTTGGGCTGCAGCTTCGCAGTCCAGGGATGCCATTCCCAAAAAAGCAAAGAAGGCCCCACCATCGAATTTACGAGGGTCCCACCTGCGGCGGAGGGTGGTCCGGACAAGCTGGACATCATCCAGGGACGCGTACACGGGGCGCACCCGAACCAGCACCTCATTTTGTATGTCAATACTGGAAAATGGCTGGTGCAGCCGCTCGAGAACGAGCCAATCACAACAGTTAGTGCAGATTCGACTTGGGTCAACTCAACGCATGTCGGAACTGAATACGCAGCGATTCTAGTCGAACCTGGATACCATCCGCTAGGGGTGATGGACTCACTGCCGATCCCGGGCCGCGGCGTGGTTGCCGTCGCAAGAGCCAAAGGTTCTGGAGCCTCCGTCAGCAAAACAATTTTCTTCAGCGGGTATGAATGGAGAATTCGCGATGCTCCAAGCGCGCGCGGTGGGGGCAATAAATACGCTTCGGACAATGCGTGGCTGGATTCGAGCGGGGCGATGCATCTCCGGATTGCAAAAGCGGCTGACGATTGGACTTGCGCGGAGGTGACGCTGACTCGCAGTCTCGGATACGGGACATATACCTTTGTCGTGCGCGATACCTCCAAACTGGAGGCGGCCGCAGTCTTTAGCATGTTTACTTATGACTACGCCGGCGCGAGCGAATACAAACGCGAAATGAACATCGAGGTGACTCGTTGGGGTGATTCAGCCGACTGGGGTGATCCCGCAACGAAAAACTCGCAGTACGTGGTCCAGCCTTATTATCTTCCCGAAAATACGTTTCGGTTTACGCTACCCTCGGGGTTGATAACGCATTCTTTAAGATGGGAACTGGGGCGGGCGGTATTCAAAACTGTCCGGGGAGCGGGAGTCGGAGGCAAGACAGACCTGGTCGCAGAACACGAATTTACGTCAGGGGTTCCGTCCCATGGCGTAGAATCCGCCCGCATGAACCTGTATATCGCTCGGAGGGCGAAGAGCCCGCTGAAAAACGGTGCCGAGGTCGTGGTTGAGAAATTCGAATATCTCCCGTGAAGGTAGGACACAGAGCTCCTGGTTGTTCAAATGGTTCCTAGGGGGCTACTTGGCGCTGTGTCTGATGAATCCAGCTAACGCTCTCAGTCCGAATAAAGCGATATCACAATACCTGCGCGAGGAGTGGACTGCCGAACAAGGTTTTCCCGGTGGGAAGGTGTACGCGATCGCCCAAACGCCCGACGGCTACCTCTGGATCGGTACAGAAAAGGGCCTGGTTCGTTTCGACGGACTGCGCTTCCAGCTCTTTGAGCACTCCAGCTCGTCGGAATTCCCGTCCGGTCCAATCGTAGGGTTGGTTGTAGATGCGGAGGGGACCTTGTGGGTGCGGCCACAGGGCTTGAAACTGCTGCGTTACCGTGACGGCGAGTTTCAGGATATTTTACAGAATGTCCAAGTGCCGGAAGGGGACGTTACCGCAATGTGCCTGTCGAGAAACGGCGAAATTCTGTTTTTTCGGCTCGGAGGGGGCGCGACTCGGTACAACAAGGGCCATCTCGTTCCCGTTGCGCCTGGCGGCGGGTTGCCAAGACTCATTATTTCTCTGGCGGAAACAGAGGGTGGCACCGTCTGGATGGGTACACGAGAGCAAGGCCTTTTTTATCTCAGCGACGGACGAGTCTCCGCGCTAAGCCAGAGTTTGCGCGATCAAAAAATAAATGCCTTGCTGCCGATCAGTGAGCATGAGCTATGGATAAGTACCGACACTGGAGTCGCATTCTGGGACGGGAGGAACATTTCGCAGGTAGGCACATCGCGTTCTCTTGATCGCGCCTCAGCATTCGCAATGATTCGGGACCGCGATTCTAATATCTGGGTTGGCACGTCTAGGGGGCTCGCGCGGATCGACTCTAGAGGCGGTTTTTCAGCACAGCAAACCGACAACGCGTCGGGTGCTGTAAGCGCTTTGTTCGAGGACCGCGAGGGGAATCTTTGGGTGGGAACCGCACGAGGCGTGGAACGCTTTCGCGACAGTGTCTTTACGACATACCCCGCTTCGAATGGTTTGCCGTTTGAGAACAACGGTCCTGTCCTCGTCGATCTGGATGGCCGCACATGGTTCGCTCCTACACAAGGCGGCCTTTACTGGCTCAAAGAAGGCCAACTCGGGAAGGTAAGCGAAGCCGGATTGGGCAATGACGTCGTCTATTCCATCGACGGGCGCAAAGGTGAATTGTGGATAGGGCGGCGACGAAAGGGAATTACGCACCTCCGCTATGAGGGCAATGCGTTTAAGGCTGAGACCTATACGCAGGCAGAAGGGCTCGCTCAAAATAGCGTTTCTGTGGTTCACGAGAATCGAGATGGCACCATCTGGGCCGGAACCTTCACAGGAGGTCTCAGCAGGTTCCGGGACGGCATCTTCAAGACGTACACGGCCGCAAGCGGTTTAGCGTCCAACTCGATTTCTGCAATTGTAGAGGGTTCCGATGGTACCACATGGGTCGGAACGCCAAACGGCCTAACTGCTCTGTCAAACGGACAATGGCGGACTTATACAAGCAGAGATAACTTGCCCTCCGCAAACGTCAATTGTCTATTGGTGGATTCGAGCGGAACGTTGTGGATCGGAACAGCCGCTGGGCTGGCGTTCTTGACTTCAGGAACCATTAATAGCGCCATCGGATTGGCAGAACCGCTACGCGAACCGATTCGTGGAATTGCGGAGGATAGAACCGGCTCGCTCTGGGTTGCAACTGCGAATCGCATTGTGCGCGTCGAACGGGCTAAGTTGTTGCGCCAAGAACTGACAAGCGCAGACGTGCGGGAATATGGCCTTGCCGACGGACTCCATAGCACGCAGGTTGTCCAACGACAGCGATCGGTTGTTGCAGATTCGCTCGGACGAATTTGGTTCTCAACGAGTCGTGGGATTTCTTTCGTCCATCCCAGACCGATGACGAGCGACTCGGCTCCAGCCTTAGTTCACTTGGAAGCGATCTCGGCGGACGGTCGCGAAATCGACGTGAGAAGAGATTTTAGCATTCCGGCGCCTCACCAGAGAATAACGCTACGTTATATCGCCCTCAGTCTCGCGGTTCCGGAACGCGTTAGGTACATGTACAAGCTGGAGCCGTTTGACAAAGCGTGGAGCGAGCCGGTTTCGGCGCGCGAAGCCGTTTACACAAATCTCAGCCCCGGCTCCTATCGCTTCCGGGTGCTCGCCAGCAATAGTGATGCCCTTTGGAACAGCTCCGAGCTTTCGATCCCAGTCACAATTATGCCGGTGTTCTGGCAAACTTGGTGGTTCCGGACTGGCTATGTCGCCTTAATTCTTCTTTTGGTGTGGTGCGCGCACCTCTATCGCTTGCGCCAGCTCGCCAAGGAATTCAATATTCGCCTACAAGAGCGGGTCGGTGAGCGCACGCGTGTCGCGCGGGAATTGCACGACACTCTGCTGCAAAGCTTCCAGGGGCTCCTGCTGCGCTTTCAGACGGCTTCCAACCTCCTTCCAACGCGTCCTCAGGAAGCCAAACAAAAGCTTGACAGTGCGATTGACTTGGCCGCTCAGGCGATCACGGAAGGCCGGGGAGCGGTGCAAGGTTTGCGCGATTCCACGACGCTAACAAACGATCTTCCGGTGGCGTTGAGTACGCTTGCGGGAGAACTTGCTGCCGATAAAACCAAGAATCTACCTATATTTGAAGTTAACGTGGAAGGAGAACCTCGGGACCTGCAACCCATGCAGCGCGACGAAGTCTACCGAATTGCAGGCGAGGCACTGCGCAATGCGTTCCGGCACGCCCAGGCGAGCCGGATCGAAGTGGAGATTCATTATGACGCGCAGGAGTTGCGGCTGCGAATTCGGGATGACGGAGAGGGTATTCCAGCAGAGGTTGCCGGTGCCGACGGCCCCACTGGGCACTTTGGCCTGCGCGGCATGGGCGAACGCGCCAAACTAATTGGCGGCCATCTGGAAATGTGGAGTAGCGCCAAATCTGGTACTGAAATTGAACTGACCATCCCCGCCTCAGTTGCATACGACAAATCGGCCACTCAAAGCCGATTTTGGTTCTCCAGGAAGGGAACGAGTGTGAAGTCGTGAGCGGGGGTAGTGGCACAATTCGAATTCTGGCCGTGGACGACCATCCCGTGTTTCGTCAGGGGATTGCCGGCCTAATCGAAGGGCAGGCGGACATGACTCTGGTGGGGGAAGCGTCGAACGGACGTGAAGCCATCCACCAGTTCCGGGCGCAGCGGCCGGACGTGACACTGATGGACTTACAGATGCCCGACATGAACGGCCTCGACGCGATCATTGCAATCCGCAACGAGTTCCCGCACGCGCGTATCGTCGTACTCACAACGTATACTGGGGACATCCAGGTATTGCGCGCTCTAAAAGCGGGGGCTCAAGGATACCTGCTAAAAAACCTCTTGCATAAGGAGCTCTTGGAGACCATTCGGGCCGTCCATGCGGGCAAGAAGGCTCTTTCTCCGGAAGCGTCGCACGAAATCGCCAGCCATGCAACCGATGACGCCCTAACACCGCCGGAAGTCGCCGTCCTGCGCCTAATTGCCGCCGGAAATGCCAATAAGCAGATCGCGGATCAGCTATCGGTCAGCGAAGAAACGGTCAAGAGCAGGGTCAAGAACATCCTATCCAAATTAGGCGCTAATGACCGGACGCACGCCGCAATGATCGGATTGAAACGCGGAATCATCGAATTTTAACTCACTCGAAAGGGTGATTCGCACCAGCCTTTTGGGGCTTCCGGTTCGCATCGGGAATCTCATAATCTTATCTTTCCTGTGCGAAGACTATTCTCAACGTTCGCCCACGGTTCGCCTGGCGTAGGCCTTCTGACGATGCGGTTGGTTGCCGGTATTGCAGCGGTCGTTCATGGGGTTACGACACTGCGAGGTGGACTTCCGATCGCACCAGCCATATTGCACGTGCTCGCGGTGGGTGCTGGACTCCTTCTGTTCGCGGGTTTATGGACGCCCGTAGCCGGAGCACTTGTAGCGATCATTGCGCTGTGGAACACCTTCTCGCAACCTGCAGATCCGTGGCCTAATATCATGCTGGGAACCCTCGGTGCCGCCCTGGCACTGCTGGGACCTGGTGCTTGGTCGGTCGATGCTTACCTTTTTGGATGGAGACGCATCGACCCTCCAGATCGAAGGAGTTAGGTCTCATACTTCTTTCGAGTTAGTCCTCACATACTCCAAAGGGTAGCCCGCCCGTTCCAACATCGTGCACACGGCGACTCCATCTGGGGTTGTCCCTAGACGGGACCGGCAGCACAATGCGCGATATGAACAAAGAGGTCTAACAAGCGTGCAACGTTCCTAGATCGGTGAGGCAAGTTTATGGCTAGCGTCACGGTAATTATGGCGGATCCAAAGCAGTCTGAAGAGAGACTCAAACAGGAGAGCGTCGCCCTGCCCGAAGAAATCGATAAGAGAGCGATGTGCGACGAGATCGTTGGGAGTTCTGGCGCCTTGCAAAAAGTACTCTCTCTTGTGTCTAAGGTTGGTCCCACAGAGGCCACCGTTTTGCTCACGGGCGAAACGGGGACAGGCAAGGAACTTGTTGCGCGCGCCATTCACAGGCGGTCTCACCGATCCTCACGAGCTTTTGTCTGTGTCAACTGTGCTGCCGTCCCGCGCGACTTGATCGCCTCAGAATTGTTTGGCCATGAAAAAGGTTCTTTCACCGGTGCAGTGCAGCGGCGCCTGGGGCGGTTCGAACTCGCAGCAGGGGGCACGATCTTCCTCGATGAAGTCGGGGAGCTTCCTGCCGAGACCCAGATCGCTCTGTTGCGTGTTTTGCAGGAACATGAATTTGAGCGCGTCGGCGGAACTCGGTCCATCCAAACGAATGTTCGAGTAATTGCTGCTACCAATCGTAATTTGCAGACGGCCATCGCGGCTGGAACCTTTCGTAGCGACCTGTTTTACCGGCTCAACGTTTTTCCGATTGAGATGCCCCCTCTGCGCGAACGCAGGGAAGATATTCCCCCGCTGGTTGAGTATTTCATCGATCGTTACGCGAGGAAACTAGGCAAGAACATACGCGGGGTAAGCAGCAGGACCCTGGAGCTTTTTCAGTCGTTTCCTTGGCCAGGTAATATTCGCGAACTCCAGAACGTCATCGAGCGATCTGTCATCATGTGCGAAACAGAGAATTTCTCGGTCGACAAGACCTGGCTTCCTCGGCAGCCCCTCGCAAGCGAGTGCCAAAGCCAGTCTGACTTCTCTCAAAAGCTTGCTGCTCAGGAAAAAGAGATGATCGAGGCTGCCTTGAGCGAAAGTAGAGGACAGGTATTCGGACCGTCCGGGGCGGCTGCTATACTCGGCATGCCACGTTCTACAGTGGAGTCGAAGATTCGGTCACTAAAGATCAACAAGAATCACTTCAAGAACTTCGCTGCCACTCTCTCTCGCGGGTCTTGTCTAGAATCGGTTCTATGATGCTTCCGCGAACGAGTCTCCCTTTCGGATTGTCCGCTCGCCCATCCAGACCTCAAACCCCAACTCTGCTAGCAATCGCTCGAACCAGCGTGAATATCCGGTAGCCTCCATGCCTACCCGCACGCGGATTCCTCGCTGCTGCAGGTCTCATAGAATCGCTCTGCTTCTCCAGCACTGTGGTTCAACTGCCGTTCATCACACTCACCGGTCTCTTCCATTAAAAAAGCAATCGTCTGAAAGCTCGGGTGGTAATCTACGCCCATAATCATCATGTTCGGCTCCTTTCTCCCAAGCCTGTGGTCGTCGATAAACCACAGTTTACTCGGGTCGAGGAGCCGACAC
>Ga0157378_10001133_pt1 | contig 24289 bp, 30 predicted proteins | sample M65metaG_FD_115309 | JGI IMG/M metagenome (GOLD analysis project Ga0157378, IMG submission 115309) | Miscanthus rhizosphere microbial communities from Kellogg Biological Station, Michigan, USA - M6-5 metaG | ecosystem: Host-associated > Plants > Roots > Rhizosphere > Soil | place: USA: Michigan...
GCTGGAAACGGCGGAAACAGCCAAGGACCACCTACAGCCCGTCGTGCTTTCCTCTACTCGGACGGAAAGGGTCGGCAACTGATAGGCTCCACCTAAACCACCGCGCCACACCTCGACTCCACACCATCAAGTGCCACTTGTGCGTTTGTCGGCCAGATTCCCATTTGATTTCCGGTAACGCGACTCTCTCCAGGAACTTGTTGTTAAGTCCTTTTAAATCAAGAAATCGTTCTAAGCAAGTTCCTGGCACTAGCGACGCGTCGAAGACGCAGTTATGGCTTACCAGGAGAACGAAGGAGGCCGAATGCGAATCCTGACCTCGTCGCCTAGTTTTGGCCAGGATCCAGCACCTGTCCCAAGTCTGCCTCCTACGCCAGTTCATTTTCACGCGATTTCTGCAATAACCTCACCACCCAGATCGGATCAAACGGGTGAACGCCATGTGGATAGCCCTTGCGGCCTCAAGAGGAATTGCGGTATCCCACGTTGCTAAACGTCGGAGAACTACCAACCTGTTCCAGAGTTGTTTGGTCCTGATGTCGGTGTCATTTGCGGGTTCCACGGCGAACACGATCGCCCAGGCGAGTGCCTCGGTCACGAATTGGTCTAATACTGTCCACCAGGGCAATTGCCACAATGCATCGAAAACCCCAAGCTCGCCGAGATTACTGGCGGCGGTGCGGCTGCAGGGGTCCCCATGAGCGTTGGCTTCCAAAACAAAACCAGTTTAATGTGTGCGTTAATCGGGCTATCTATAATGCAGTTGTGCAGCGACACAAAGATTTCGAACGGAGCCGAACCACTTCCGCAGGCGCCAGCGGCCGCTAAGCCCGGAACACCTACTGGAATAAAGACCTCCCCGGGAAACGGCCAAATAAGTCTAGTCTGGACGGCAGTGAGTGGTGCCACTAGCTACCACCTGAAGCGCTCCACAACGAGCGGCGGGCCCTACACGACGATTGCGTCCCCCTCGTGGCAAGGCTACACCAACGTCGGCCTCAAGAACGGGACCATTTATTATTTCGTGGTCTCGGCGGTAAACGCTAGTGGGGAGAGCGCCAACTCGGCTCAGGTTAGTGCTAAGCCGAGCGCCTCGGCAGGTCCAGCTGTCCCGGCGGGATTCACGGCTACGCCGGGAAATGGTGTGGTCACCCTAAGGTGGTCGCCCGTTACGGCCGCTACGAGCTATCAGCTGAAGCGCGCCACGACCAGCGGCGGGCCTTACACGCAGATCGCTACCCCCACGTGGCAGGGCTACACGGATGTCGGTCGCACGAATGGGGTCACTTATTTCTACGTGGTCTCGGCAGTAGTCTCTGCGACAGAAAGCGCCAACTCCGCCCAGGTCAGCGCCAAACCGGCAGCTCCCACCTCCACTGGCGTCACTTCGGTGACCGTTAATCCGGGAGTAGCATCTTCGATTACTTCGGGTACGCTTCCGTTCACGGCAACCGTCCAGGGCACGACTACCAACAAGGGAGTGACGTGGAAAGCAACGCTGGGCAATATCACATCTTCTGGATACTACACCGCGCCCGCTAAGGCCGGAACCGACACGGTAACGGCAACCAGCATTGCGGATCCGACCAAGTCTGACACAGCATCGGTCAAGGTGACTCTGCCGGCTGCTGCTTCGGTGTTGATATCTTGGAACCCTAGCAGTTCGAATGTGGCAGGCTACAATATTTATCGGGGGACCGTTTCGGGTGGCCCCTACACGAAGCTGAACTCCTCGTTGCGCTTTGCGACGACCTACACGGACGCAACGGTGCAGTCCGGGCGGAAGTACTATTACGTCACGACCGCAGTGGATTCGAACGGTGTGGAAAGTATGGGCTCAAACGAGGCGCCAGCCGCGATTCCATAGTTTCCTGCCTACGCAATGCGAGCTTCACGCAATCCGATGGGGGCCAAATCGCCAATGACAGACCTTTTGACGCAGCGATCGGCCGTTTCATTCTTGAGTTTCTTCCAGATCCGGTAGCTGTGCTGCGCACCCTACTCAGTTGGTTCGGCCCCGCGGCGTCCTGGCCTTCATCGAGCCCTCTTTCTCTCCAGTTCTTGTCCTTGCGAAGCCATGCGCATTTGGTCGGCAGGCGCTTCCGTGATCTTCGAGACGCTCCAACGCTCGGGAGCAAACATGGCGATGGGGCTGGCTCTTTACCGGATGTTTCCGGAGGCCGGGCTGCCCACAACAGCAGACAAATTGATTGTGACGGTGGAACAGCGTTCGGGAGGTATTGGGGTTCTGGATGCGGATCGCTAGGACTTTGCATCAGTGCCTGGTAGAACGCGGTAACCGGACATCTCTAACAATGCTGGCTCTGTCAAACTCTTTTTGAGCGCACTTCTCCATTCACTCCTGAGAGTGGTCTTCCTCGTTTCCTTTGACTCTCGCGAGCTAGCGGGATTGTGCTCGGATGTCGGTTGCTACCTAACACTCCTTGACAGCCTAGGAGAGTGCCGTATACTGTGCCCTATACTCCTAGCGTGTCTAGGAGAATGCGCTTCCACGGGGAACCAAATGGATCTGTTGAAGGGCACGCTGGACATGCTGATTCTCAAGGCTGTGTCGCTGGGCCCACTGCACGGATATGGGGCCTTGTTGCGCATCCAGCAGATTTCGAAAGACCGGCTGGAGATTCAGCAAGGGTCGCTGTATCCCGCGTTGTATCGTCTGGAGCACCAGGGCTGGATAACGAGCGAATGGGGCGAGTCGGAAAACAAGCGCAAGGCGAAATACTACCGGCTGACCACAGCGGGGAGACGTAAATTGCGAACGGAAGCGGAGAACTGGAACCGCATGGCGGATGTCATCGCGGGAATCCTGCAAAGCAAGCCTGAGGAAGTATGAGGTTGTGGAACCGCGTTCAGTCCTGGCTGCGCGCGATTGTGGGGAGGTCCCGGATAGAAAGCGAGATGGATGCGGAGTTGCGCTTTCACATCAACGCGTTCGCGGAAGATTTGGTGCGCAGCGGAGTGCCGAGCGAGGAGGCCCGGCGTCGCGCGAATATGGAGTTTGGCGGCATCGAACGCACAAAAGAAGAATGCCGCGAAGCCCGCGGCGTCAGCTTCACGGAAACGCTTCTGCAGGATCTCCGCTACGGTCTACGCATGTTGCGCAAGAATCCTGGCTTCACGTTGATAGCCGCTTTCACGCTCGCCTTAGGCATTGGCGCGAACACCGCGATGTTCAGTGTCATCAACGCTGTCCTCCTTCACCCTCTGCCCTATCCGGATTCCCATCAATTGGTTCTCACGTTTCTGGGTGACGCCACGGGATCGTCCTCAAGAAGCAGCTACGGCATAGTGGACTACCTCGCAACTCGCGAAAACCAGAAATCGTTTTCTCATTTTGCTGCCATCGGCCTCGGACAGAATTCCTTCACCTACATCGGCGCCGGCGAGCCGCAACGTGTTCGCGGAACTCCTGCAACCGGTGAATTCTTCGCGGCTCTGGGAGTGCAGGCGCTCTTGGGGAGTACATTCAATCCCGCCAGCGAAGCTCCAGGCCAGCCGCGTGAAGTTGTTCTCAGTTTTAGATTCTGGCAATCGCAGTTTGGCGCTGACCCCTTCATCATTGGCCGATCCATGCTGCTCGATGGTCAACCGTATTCCGTCGTCGGCGTTATGCCGTCCGATTTCCACTTTGGTCCCAGGGACAATGACGAAATCTGGCCGCTGCTTCAGCTCGGACCCAGCGAAGTTCGTCCTCCATATTGGATTGCGCCCTTCGGCCGCCTCAAGGCGGGCGTGACGCGCGTCCAAGCAGAAGCCGATCTCTCGCGCATCGCCGAGCATGAGCAGCACCTCTTCCCAAAATCTTCCTACGATCGAGTAAGCATTGTTCCGATGAAAGCATTTCTCGTCGGCGATTCGCGTATCGCATTGTTTACACTGCAAGGTGCTGTACTCTTGGTACTCCTCATTGCCATTGTCAATGTCGCCAATCTCCAAGTCGCTCGCGCTTCCACTCGCGAGCGAGAATTGGCCATCCGCACCGCTCTCGGTGCTGGACGTGGCCGATTGATCCGCCAGCTCCTCACGGAAAGCCTTGTCCTCGCAGCAATTGGCGGCACCGCCGGATTTGCCCTCGCTCAGTTGGGGGTGCGCGCCATGCTCACCCTCGCTCCTGACGCACTCCCTCGCATGAGTGAAGTTACGGTGGACTCCCGCACCCTTTTGGTTAGCAGCATATTTTCCTTGCTCAGCGGCATTCTCTTCGGATTGGTGCCTGCGTTTCGGGGATCTGGAGGTGGCATCGGTATGGGCCTCAAAAGCACCACCGGCTCGGGTCAGCCAGCCGCTCGCCATCGCCTTCTCGCTATCTTGGTCGTCGCTGAATTTTCTCTCGCAGTGATCCTGCTGACAGGTGCGGGCTTGCTGGCTCGCAGTTTCGAACGGCTCCTCTCTGCAACGCCCGGTTTTTCGCCGCAACACTTGATCACCGTGCAGCTTGCACTCCCGGATGCTCGGTATCCTCAGGAATCACAGATCGCAGATTTTTATCGTCAACTCCTTGAGCGACTTGAGGCCCTTCCCGGCGTCCAGTCGGCCGGAATTTCCATGTCGCTTCCGCCCAATCTCCTCGCACTACAAAACCCGTTTCGAACGCCGGCTGAGCCCATTGTTCCCGGCAAGGAATTGCACGCAGCTGAAGAGATGACTGTAAGCCCAGGCTATTTCCGTACGTTGGGGGTTCCTCTGATTGCGGGGCGCTTCTTCGTCGACGCCGACCGCGCGCGCTCGGATCAGATCCTGATCATCAACCAGACTTTAGCCAGGCAATACTTTCCGAACCAGGACCCCGTCGGCCAGCGCCTGCAAACCGGCGATGCGGACGAGCGCTCTCCGTGGGAAACGATCGTCGGCGTTGTCGGCGACGTGAAATATCAGGGTCTGGACGCCAAGCCGGAGTCCACTATTTATGTCCCATACTTCGAGAAAGGCTGGACCTCATGGTCGCGCGAGATGTTTCTCGTCCTTCGCTCTACTTCCAGCGAAGCAGCACTAATGCCTGCCGTGCGCGAAACGGTTTGGTCCATGGACAAGCAGTTGCCCATCGCATCCGTTCGCACCATGGACGCCTTGCTCGCAGACTCCATCGGCCAGCCTCGCTTTCGGACTGTCTTGCTTGGCTCGTTTGCCGCACTCTCCTTGATTCTTGCTGCTGCCGGCATCTATGGCGTAATTTCCTATTCCGTTGTACAACGCACCTCCGAATTCGGCATTCGCATAGCGCTCGGTGCGGACCTCAATGATCTGCTCTGCCTAGTTCTGACCCGTGGCGCTAAGCTCGCCTTGTTGGGAGTAGCAATCGGAGCTCCGGCAGCCTTTATGCTCGCTCGCTTCATGTCCAGCCTTCTCTTCGGAATTGCTCCCGCTGATCCACTCACCTTCGTTGGTGTCAGCGGGCTTCTGCTGCTCGTGGCTCTTTGCGCGTGCTACATTCCCGCACGCCGCGCCTCTCGCGTCGACCCGATGGTTGCCTTGCACTACGAGTGAAGTGTCGATTCGTTGTCGCGGCGACGCGATGCCCAGGACGATGTCTGACTAAACGCCGTACTCGGATACGTGGAGTACTGATACGTCCAATGTCCGGTTACTAACCGGGAGTTGGGAAGTTTCTAGGCACCTTAGCGTGCCACATGCTGTCTATTAGAAACAACTGCTATGCGGCTCACCGCGCTGCTTCTGGCTGTCGTGCTCACGTCCGGTTGGGCTGACACAGCCGAACTATCGTTGCGTTTTGTGCCTGACCGCATGGCTCATTACCGTGTTGCAGGTTTGAGCTTGGCCTATATTCACAATGGCACCGTGATGTGGACTCAGGCTTTCGGCGTTGCCAGAGTCGGCGGTGAGCCGGTAAAGCCTGAGACCTTGTTTCAGGCTAGTTCCGTCAGCATGCCGGTAACGGCAGTGGCTGTATTCCGACTTGTGGAGCAGGGAAAACTGAATCTCGACGTTGACGTGAGCCAATACCTGAGGAGCTGGAAGCTACCCACGAACAGGTATACCCAAGAGAGGAAAGTGACGCTCCGTAAACTACTCAGCCACACAGCGGGCGTGACCGTCCACGGCTTTGGAGGCTACGCTGCTGGAAAACCGGTGCCCACGCTTGTCCAGGTGCTGAACGGCGAGAGGCCGGCACACTCTGCACCGGTAACGGGCAATTTGACTCACACTGCGACGCTAATATTAACCGTCAATTGAGCAGCGGCACGCTCTCAGCTCAGTATCTGTCTAATAAATAGTACAGTTTCGCTCCCTTATGTCCTATCTCTTATTGTCACGGAAGCGTTGTTACGCCTGATCGCCTACGTCCTGGCACGTCAGGTGTCCCAGATCCGCTGGCGTATACCCAACCGTCGATTGCCACAATTCGGTTATGGGAAAAAAGCGAGTTGAACGCTAAGCGCCGGACATCATTTTGCCGGAACGAATTGGGAGCATTGCCTACTCGAGGAGTTTTAGCTCGCGACCTTCTTGGCTTTCGCCCTAACTTTCGCCCATCGCTTTTTCGCCGCTTTCACAATCGCAGCTCGACCGGCAGCCGACAGGACTCGCTTCTTTGCTCCGACTACTTCGCGCTCAGCCGAGTGGCCTAAGGCTTTTGCGGCGGTTCTTATACCATTCAGCCGATGCTGCAGCTGGCCCAATTTCTTCTCAAGCTTTCTTTCTTCTCGTCTAATCGCCGCTAGAATTGTCATCAATCCTCCGTAGGCAACTCTATCTCACTCTGACTTAGGGAGCTAGACGTGACGCACAATGGACGTGTCATATGGCCAGTCGAATTTCTAACCTTCCTTCACCACCTTCTTCGGGTCCTTGTCGTCCCGCAATCCTACGAACTTGGAATGCCGGAGATGATCCGCGTCAGTCCATTCCAGAAACTCGATCTGGGCGACTACCTGAGGGCGTACCCAAACGCATTTCTTCATCTTCTCGGCGGTCAAAGCTTCGCCCCATCGCGCTTTCCGGGTCTCAGGCAGATTGACGAAGGCGCACGTAGAAATCGTCAAAGGCTTGAGCTTCTCGAACACGCGACGCCTCGAAGCAGGCACGAAGCCGTTTCGCGTGCGGGCGACGTATATCAACTCATCGTCCCGATAGAAGCCAACGATGATGGCATCCAAGCCATGCGGACCCGGCGTGAAACCCCCGATGACGAATTCCTGTCCGAGGTTGACGCGGTGCTTGATCCATGCGCCACTCCGTTTGCCGGGTTCGTACAGGCTGTCGCGTCGTTTCCCGATGACTCCTTCCAGCCGTTGTTCTCTCACTGCGGCCAGCATTTGCTCGGCCGACACCTCTATGTATTCCGAGATCGCAATCCTTCCGCCAGCGAATTTGATTGAGTGCAGCATCTCCCGCCGCTTCAGGAGTGGCAGACGCGTGAAATCGCGGTTCTTAGAGCAGAGGAGGTCGAACACGAAATAGCGTATCCGACCCGACTCACTGGTGAAGTTCTGGAGCAAATTGAAAACTGGTCGCTCGTCGTCGTCGAGCGCTACGATCTCGCCATCGACGACGGTTCCATCCGGCAGCCCGCGCAATGGCTCAACGATGTGCGGGAATCTCTTGTTCAGGGTCTTTTTGTTGCGCGAGTAGAGCGTCATCGAATTTGCGGATTTCACGGCTACCGCTCGGTAGCCGTCGAGCTTGATCTCTTTTGTGGCCTCCCGCGTTATGTGGCGCTGGCGATCGGTTGGCAAAACAGACCAACGTGGCCTTGTGCCCAACGGCACATAATTCTCTATCAAAGGCTTTGCAGGAACTGCATCAATGAGGCGTCCTTCTTCCAGTGCTTTGAGGGAACAGCCCCATGGACTTCGCAAGTGGCAAGCGCCTTAGCTTTCATTTCCAGATCCACTTCCGCATAAACATTTGTAGTGTTGAGCGAGACGTGCAAGCGCCCGAGTTTACTGTTCGAATTCGGGGTCTACCGTCACGTGCGGTTTGGCGGCTGCAACGTTTCGTTAGGCGTCCGTGTGCCCTTGGCGCCGTAGGACGATATGCGTGGCCTTCTCCGACGCTACGAATTCAACGCATTCGTATCCCAGAGCCCGCAAGTCAACCCCTTCGAACAGCGGTTCCCCCCGGCCGAGCAGGACCGGCGCGATAGCAATGTGCAGTTCATCAATGAGGCCCTCACGAAGATACTGCTGGATTGTGTCCGGCCCACCGCCGATCCGCACGTCCATTCCGGCAGCGGCCTCGCGTGCACGGTCGAGCGCCTCGCGAATGCCTCCTGTTATGAAGTGGAACGTCGTGTCGCCTTTCATCTCGATGGGGGGACGAGCATGATGGGTCAAGATGAAGACTGGAACGTGATACGGTGGATTGTCTCCCCACCAGCCTTTCCAGTTTGTGTCCGGCCAGTCCCCACGAATGGGTCCGAACATGTTCCTCCCAAGAATCCAGGCCCCAACATTCTGAAAGCCACGAGCGGCGAAATCATCGTCAACCCCGGTCGTACCGCCGTCCTTGCCGAACAAGGCCCGCTGGAACGTGCGTGTTGGGACTAGCCACTGGTGCAGTTCCGTCCCGCCAACGCCGAGCGGATTATTGATGTCTTGATTCGGACCTGCTCCGTATCCGTCGAGCGAGATGGTGAAGCCCTCAACGCAAATTCGTGTCATCGTTTGCCTCCGTTTAGACGCCTAACGGCTTAGCGATGAGCCGCGCGTATTTTGCGTCGGCTCCATCGCTTTGTTGAACTAAATCCGCTGCGCGGATAGATCAGAACCGCAACACTGGAAATTCTCCTCTCACCATTCGCGTTCCGATCCCAATCGATTCAGTATCCCTTTCAGGGCGGGCCATCACCCCACCCCGATTGGGTCCGGAACGCTCGAAGTCAGAGGAAGTGAAGCTCATATCTCCGATCCACCTAACTTGTATTCAGCTGCGCTCATTTTGACATAAGGGAATTTAGGATGGGGCAGCTTGAACCATTTCCGTTCAAAATACCGGTCGTGCAAATATTTTCCGCGCAAGAGGATGGCGGTGACGAGAGTCGCGTAAAACGGAAATAGGCCGCAAGCGCATCGACCTAACACCGCGTGAATTGGACTGCAAGCCCACGAAGCGTTGAGACGAATTTTTCAAGTAACCGAGTAACAGGCAAACCGGACAGAACCCAGTCAGGAGGGCTTTGCAGATCAGGCTATACCCACTCCCAACTGAGACAAGCCTCTGGTGGAATTATGTAGCATCGGCGGCAGTTCGGTAAGCTTCAATGGCTGGTGCCGTGTTCCACAGCCACATAACGTCGAACGCCACAGAAGAGCTCTTATGTGGTCGACCACATAAGCTCTCCCAAACCATGCCGGGCCTTCTGGGAGCTTCGACACAGGCAAGCAGTCCATCGGCTCAATGAAGGTAGCCTTGGCTTTGAGTAATGAGATTAACGAATCGGCGGGCATTGGTCGCGCTCGGTGAAATCGGGCGTCTGTCCTTAAAACGTCACCCTTACCCCGAAATTACAGGAAAAACGGTATGCACTGCCTACGCTGTCGATCGCAAGAATGTCACAAAGGGGATTCCATGAACCCTAGAATATTGGTCGTTGACGATTCCAAGACCACGCGACGCGTTCTTTCTGCGATGGTTAGCTCCCGCTGGACAGTTTGCGGCGAAGCGGACAGTGGAACCTCGGCTGTTAGAAAATTCCGTGAACTAGAGCCAGATTTGGTTGTCCTCGATTTAGCTATGCCCGACGTAGACGGCATAGAGGTGGGAAGGAGAATGCATGCGATTGATCCTTCCGTGCCGATCGTGTTGTTCACCTTGTTGGACCCGTGGGGACTTGAAGCGCCTGCTCGTAACGCTGGCATTTGTAGAGTAATTCCAAAATCCGAAGCATGGAAGCTCATCGAATGCATTGAGGAGATCGTCTCCGAGAGCGACGAAAACCCAAAGTTCAAGAGCGTTTCGTAGTGACGCCCGAAGGCGAGGTATGCACATATGGCGAGGATTTTACTTGCGGATGACTACGAGTCAATGCGGATGGCTGTCAGATCGCTTATCAAAACGCATCCCGGATGGGAGATCTGCGGTGAAGCAGACGATGGGCGGAAAGCAGTGAAGAAAGCAACGGAACTCAAACCAGACCTCATTCTGTTGGATTTCATCCCACGACGGCCTGATCCTCAGGAAACGGGTGCTCCAAGGAGCGCCCGATGCCCACAAAAGATGCGTTTTGCACCGGAGGGAGTTCTCCCCCGGCCGTACCGTCCGTACTTAGCACTGCTCTTGCTACACTTCAGATAAAGCAACCGAAACGACGACGGAAAGGGCGAAAGTCCATGAGTCGTCGTAGAGGTCAGAACGGAACCATCGTCATTCAATCGGGCTGGTATCGAGTTCGCTGGCGGATTGATGCCGAAGGTCAGGAACAACGCATCAACATGAGCGAGAAGATCGCTCCAGCGGTGTTCGATAGGCAAGTTACCCTAGACCGGCGTCACCTGAAATTCGGGGTAGGGCGAAGGAAATCATCGAGCGCTCTGGTGCGAACTCAGAGAGCAGGTTCAATCAGATTGTCCTAGGAGATGTGACGTTTCGTCAGCAAGCGGAAATTTATTTGAAGTCCGCAATCTCACGAAAAACGAAATCCGCTCCGCGACACGGTCTCTATCGAGGGAGCCTAGGCAAGTGGGTTTACCCAGCGATTGGGCACTTTCTGCTGAGTGGAGTGGACAACCTAACAGTCAAGCCGCTGGTAGAGAAGATGTCAGCCTCTTTGAGCGCTCGAACGGTGAACAAGTACTGGAATACATCAAGCAGGTCGTCAAATCGCTGAAAGGTCCGAACGGCGAACCAATCCACAAGCGGACATGGGATGCCGAGACGATGGATTTGCCCATTGTCGAGTATTCGGAGCAGAAGCGACCGTCTCTCAAGGCAACAACGGTTTCAGGACTCATCAACCGAAGCGCGGGGCAGGAACAGGCTCTATACGTTTTGCTTGCCGCAACCGGTATGAGAATTTCGGAGGCTCTCGGTCTTGAAGCGCGACACATCATCAATGGTGGCCGCACCATCAAGGTCGAGCAGCAAGTCCGAAAGGATCGTCCCGAAATCGTAAAATACCTGAAGACCAATGCCTCAAAGAGGGAAATCGATTTGCACCCGGATGTCGCAGAGTACCTGCGGAAGTATTCGAAAGGAAAATCTGGGCTGTTGTTTGAAACCGCAAAAGGTACGCCGCACCTCTACGGCAATCTCGAAGATCGATGGCTCACACCCAGACTCGTGAAGTTGGGATTAGACGAGCCGGGAATGGGCTTCCACGCCTTCAAGCGTTTCCGTAAAACGCACCTTCGTGGTGCTCGTTGTCTGGAGGACATCAACAATTTCTGGATGGCTCACAAACCAAAGACGATGTCGGAAGTGTATTCGCATCTCCATGAGGAAACAGAGTTGCGCCTCGCGGAGGCCGAACGCGTCGGATCTGGATTCGCCGTTCCGAAGTTTGTTGCTCCAAATGCTCCAAAACTTTTGGAGAACGAGTCGATGGAAGTTGCGGCGTAAACTATAGAAAGAAAAGAAGTAGTTTGGTGGACGTGACCGGGATCGAACCGGCGACCCCCTGCTTGCAAAGCAGGTGCTCTCCCAGCTGAGCTACACGCCCACAGTAGGAACTATCCTCATTCTAAAGCATTTCCGCCCATTCCAGAATCCGTTCCTTCTGTTTTCGGTCATCTGGAGTGAACCCCAATTTTGAGACAGTTTTTGGTGGCCACGCTTCGGCGATTCGGCGATTAGAGTTCCGGCTCGCCAATAACTCGCCCGGAACCGCACGGAGCGCTTAGCGAATACAGCTCTTGTCGCAATCCGTCAGGACGTCTGTTCAATTCCCAATCGCTGAAGGATCTTATTATCTGTATTATCTGTCATTGGAAGCGACTAACCCGCAGCGATAGCTGGCTCCTGAAACATTCGCTTGACTCCTAAGCCGCGCCCGTCGTGCAATATATTGCGATGCCATATATGGGCCAGACAGCATCACAAAGTGGAATGGAAAAAGGGTAGCGCCGAACTCCTCATTCTTTCGCTCGTCTGAAGCCCGTCCGCGCCACGGCTACGAAATCAGCAAACTTATCGAGCAACGCTCTGGCGGCACTGTTCGATTTCACGTCGCCTCGCTCTACCCGCTGCTCTACCGTCTTGAACGCCGTGGCTGGCTGAGTGGACGCTGGGTCGAAAAGAACGGGCAGCGCCGTCGCCGTTACTATCGTCTGACGCGCCAGGGCCGCGGAGTCCTCGCTTGGCAGCTTCGCGGCTGGCACGAATTTGTAGTTGGTATCAATCGCATCACCGAGGCAGAAAATGCCTGAATGGAAGCCAGAAATTCTCCGCCGCCTTGCGCCGTTGAAACTCTCGCCGGCGCGCGAAGGGGAAATTGCCGAAGAGATCGCGCAGCACCTCGACGATCGACCAGGTTGCACTCACGAAGGCCACATCTCTTTCGGAAAAGCTGCTGCGGCACCGCCAGCAAGCATCTGCTCAAAGCTGGAGAAATCGCCGTCGTAAACACGGATTTCTCTCATTCGCATAAACGGATCACTATGAAACCGTACTTGAAATGCGGTCGGATCTTATTGAATTCTCGGGTTATACAACATTTATCACTAATATACATCCGCGATAACCCAGAATCCCGTCAGGTCCTTCCTCAAATCGTTCGGTAGCGATAACGATTCAAACACTTACGTTGCCATTTCCTTGTGTGTCACGCAGTTTGCAGGTTATGTTCGAATGCCCGGGAGACCAGCAAGATGTCGAGATCATGTTACTTATTGCAGGTTCTGTGCACCGTCGCGTTGACTTCGGGTACGGCAGGATGCCATCACTCCGGGAATCCCACCCCATCGGAGGCTGGTGGCACGTCGATCGACCCTGCTGAACATGAATTTGTGCAGGCATTCTTAACAGCTCATGACAAGAAAGATTTGGATGCGGAAGAAAAGCTCGTGGATTGGGACGATGTGACAGATTCTTCCCGAAATCACTTCATTGGCGAACTTAAGTCCGGCCTGGGGGTGAAGATTACGGCAAAGACCGAAAGTATGCCGGCCGTACCTCCAGGTTTCAGCGCGCTGTATAACATCCCGCCTGAGAAATTCCTCGAGGTTCTCTACGATGACTCGCGTGGGGTGATTACCGTGAAATTTCCCATCGCCAAAAAAGATGGCCGATATTATTTCGCTATGCGCAAACAATAACAGGTAACGGGCTCTCTCCGAAGCTAACCCGTTTCACAGTGCTCAGTCTCCTATTCGAATCTCCCGTGTTTTCCTGATTGGCCGTTCGCCTGTCTGTCCGAGCAAGATTGCATCCGTTTCCAAACGGAAGCGCGGCCTCATCGAAGTTTGGGAGCCTTGAGAGTTATGAGATAGCGGCGGTCCTTGAATCCCACCGGTAATAATTAGTATTGGAGGCTCCCCTTGTCAGTGGCTCAAGCTCTACAACCAGTTCTGATGCGGCAGGAAGGTTGAATACGTACGTGACGCCATCCTTTGTGAATTCATTCACGCGCCCTGCAGGATGTTCGCTGGTCATCTTGATGCTGACGATGTTTTCTTCGAATGCATAGCCGTTTCGTAATGTCGATTCTCGAATCTCGGGAGTGGCTCCGTCCCAGCAAAAAAGCTTCCGCATGGCTTCAGCGTCATGCGTGTCGTGGGCTCGGCGAAATGCCTCAATGAAGTCCGACTGCCGGGTATTAGTGCTGTTTTGCTCTGATAAGGTGGCGCCCGAGCAAGCCACAAGCGCCGACATAGCCGCAAGAGACCAACAGATCAACTGGAAGCATTCATCACAGGCTCCAATCACGAGAGCTTCAGGCTAATTAGATCATTCGGTCCTGGAGGTTTTGAAGAGGGCGGCGGAGATGCATCATAATCTTCGGGAAGGGTCTTTAAGAATTGCAATCGGCGCTGCGTGACGGTAAGAAATATCAGAAAAAAGATCATCCAACCAGACATTCCGAAGATCTCTTGCCACGGGTACACGAGGTCAGCCGATTCACCCACAATCTTGACGCCCGGTCCATTCGGATCATGCAGGACTCCGACCGCTGAATTGAGCGGATACCTCTCCAGCCAAGTATTCGCGAGGATCTGGGAGTCTGTCTTGCGCGTGCGCACGATTCCCTCACATAGTGGGGGCTTCCGATCAATGACGAAAGTTGTGCCGGTGAGACATTGCGCAGCGGGTACGGCAAACCGGACCTCATATTCTACAAAGTAATGGTCAACATGGTCTCTTAAGGAAGGACCAGTGTAGGACTTCTCGTGCACAGCAGTTACATAACCCTGAGCAACGGGCCAGGTATGCCGGGCATGAAATTCCGACCAAACCCTTACAGACACAGAAAGGCATCCGAGTGCGCCACCAAATAGAAAAAACAGAATGACACCGCGCAGAAACCTAGTCCGCCCTTGATTCGGCATTAGGGCCGCAAAGAAATTGCTTTCGTTTACGAGTTGGGATCCGGGGAGCCTGGGAGTAGACATAGATCAACCACCGTTTATTCTATGCGCATCACACACCGCACAGGATATCGCCGGGCATAATGTCGCGAATGAGACAAGGCGGCGAGAAAGTCTGGGGATTTCAACAATGACCGGTATTTCTTTCACGCTTGGTATTGAACGAGTTTTTGGTTATTGAGTCTCCGTTCCTCGGACTACTGCACCGGGCCACTACGCTCTGGCCTGCTCCCTCCATCGGCACTTTCACTCCGGCTTAGCAACGTTTCCAGCGTCAGGCACTATTGCCGCATCCCGCGCTGTCATCCTCATCGAAGGTAACTATCCGTGCCCTCGGCAAAAATGGCGCCGTTGCCCATTCCAAAGGCGCCAGTGTCATCGACGCCCCCGGGAAGTTCATCCTCCCCGGTCTGATTGATTGCCACTGTCATCTCGAAGACGTCGGACTGGGAGACTTGGGGAGCTGCCGGGAGAGTGGGCAACGCCTGACAAACTGCGAGAACTGATCCTCGACGACGCTCGCCCGGATTTGGCTGGAGGCTTTACTACGATTCGAGATGTAGGCTGCTCCGTTCGTGTTCAAGGTACGAAAGGAAATTGACAGTAGAAAGTTCCCTGGTCCCCACGTGATTGCCGCGGGACAGCAATTGGTAAAGAAGTCTCCTGGCGCGTACATGGCTCCGAGCTTTTTGGAGTACGATGGGGCCGACGATGCACGCGAGCAGGCCCCGCACTCGGTGTCGCTAGGAGCGGACCTGATCAAAGTACGTCTCACAAGTCAGCGCGCTCTGCCGAGCTCGGAAGAGCTGCGGGCGATCGTGGCCGAGGCACATAGACTCAGCCGCCGCGTTGCCGCCCGCACGGATGTCCCCGCCAACGAGGCTGTGCGTAGAAGGCTGTCTTCGCCAGGCTATCTCTGCTCGAACAAGGCCGCGCGTCCGGTACCCACTGCTTGGCCACTCGCCTCCACTATGGCCTAAACGCGCTGCCGACGGCATCGCAGGCCTCCATTCCGAGTGTGGCCAACGCGGAACAAGTTGGACTTCTCGACTTTCGAGACCCATTCGTTGGGCTATGATTGATTCGGATGTCGAGGGGAGAACGCGTGCACAAAGGGCAGTTGGCTATCTGGGCGATCCTGACTTTCTCTCTATCGTTCTGTCTCTTTGCGGTCGCCATGCCAATCTACAATCGCGAGAAGATAGTGGGAAGCACGATCGCACCTGCTTTCTTGCTGGCACCCTTTGCCATCCAGGTCTTGTGGTTCGCTGGCGGCGCGATTTATTCCGCTCGCCGGAAAAAACGGGAACCAGTCATCGGCATGTTGTTGGGTTTTGCGGTTGAGGGACTGGCCTTGATGATTCTCATTCTCATTTCAGCATCGGCGCACTATTGATTTCAATTCCGCTCGATCGAAAGGGCTCAATTTAAGGGGTGCAAGATCGGGTCGAGTACCTCTGGCCCTACCGTGGGTCATATTTCTGCGACTTCTTATCTCAGCTCTTTTCGTTGGACAACCTGCTCCAAATGAAGGCGGCAAACACCCCAATTCGCCCAAATATTATCTGGAATATATCAGTTGAGTTTATGAACAACCGGTATAGTCTCCGATTGCGGGCGGATGACGGGCAAAGCGGAAGTTATTAGCGGTAACGAGCAAGCGCGCACTCACGACAGCAGTCAGTTCTTTCTCGCAGCAGCTTCTACTTGCGCCAGCACATTATCCAACGCTTTCCTGTCAAGCAAACGGCCGTTCAGGAACACGGCGTTTATGCGTTGCGCATTATTGATATTTTCGAGCGAATTGGCATCCAGCAACAGGAGGTTGGCGATCTTTCCTTTCTCAACTGTCCCCAGAGTGTTCTGCAAATTCAGAAACATTGCCGGATTCAAGTTGGCGGACTGTAAGCCGCAGGGCAATCAATCCATTGAGGCGGCAGACGGCACGAACCTGTTCTTCAGAGATTGGGGCACGGGCCGACCGTTGGTCTTTGTGGCACCGTGGGGACTCAATTCAGCTTGGTGGGAGTACCAGATGGCGGACTTGGCTGGTCGCGGACTGCGCTGTGTCGGCTACGACCGCCGCGGCCACGCCGGGATTCTTTGGCACCCCCAAAAACCGTGTCTCTCAGGAAATCATGGACTGGTGGGTGAGAATGATGGTTGACGGATGCTCACTGAAGACCATGCTCGACCTGCAGCGCATGTTCACGGAAACAGACTTTCGCCCTGAGTTGCGTAGAATATCCGTGCCGACGCTGCTTATCCACGGCGATAACGAGACGTCGACACCAATCGAAACGACAGCGCGCAAAACAGTACAACTGATCCCAGGCTCTCAGCTGAAGGTGTACGAGGGCGCCGCGCACGGGCTAACGATCACGCATGCCGGCCAGTTGAATGCAGACCTGTTGGCCTTCGCGAAGGGCTGACCGCTTCGAGTGCAATGCGCGAATGACGGTTGACCCAGTTGGTGCAAAGGAATCACCAGTCGGCCCGCTTATCATTCCGCTTAAACGCGCATCTCCTCAGGTTTAATTTCCTGACGAGATGCCGACTTCACAGGACGAATCCCGCCATCGAAGCCGGATAGCTTCCTGTTAGCCGACGATTCGCTCGGAATGTCGTATCCGTTCCTTCGACGTCCATTTCTTTGATTCACCGCCAAGCTCATCGATTACAGGTGTTGATTTGACTTGACTTCGGCCAGCGCGTCATCCTATTTTACTCTAGGCATAGAGCTGTAAAGCCTGCACTTGGAGTAGAGGCTGTTCCAGTGAAAAAAACAGCACAGCGAGACCTGTTTCCGGGTGCTTTGGAAATGATGATTCTCCGGATACTGAAACGACAGCCTTTGCACGGCTATGCGCTCCTACAACAGATCAAACGAACTTCACGTGACTTGCTTCAGATCGAAGAAGGATCGTTGTATCCGGTTCTTCAGCGTCTTCTCAAAGCAGAACTGGTCAAGGCTGAATGGAGCGTCTCTTCCACCAATCGCCGCGTTCGGATTTACAAACTAACTGCGGCGGGTGCGAGGCACCTGGAACGCGAAGTATCGAGCTTCGAGGGGATGCTCGAAGGGATTACGCGAGTCTTAGCGCCGGAGGAATCATGAACTGGCTGAAGCAATTGCTCTCGCGGCGGCGCCTGCGCGGCGAGCTGTCGGAAGAGATTCAGGCGCACCTAGACCAGAAGGTTGAAGAGTTGGTTGGGGATGGCATGTCCAAGGAAGAAGCGATGCGGGCCGCGCGGCGGGAGTTTGGGAATCTGGGGCTGATCGAGGAGGACAGCCGCGAAGTCTGGAGATGGCCATCGGTGGAAGATTTTCTTCTGGACATTCGTTACGGTCTGCGCGGACTGCGGCACAACCCCGTGTTTACGACTGTGGCCTTGTTGACGATCGCGATTGGAATCGCAGCGAACGCGGCTGTTTTTAGTGTTGTGAATAGCGTAGTGCTGAAGCCGCTGGGCTATCCTAAGTCTGAGGAACTGGTGGCGCTGCATCAGATCGCTCCGGGCGCGGAAGGGCTGGCCGATTTTGAGAGGGGCCTTCTTTTGTCGCCGTCGATGTATTTCACCTACTCCGACCATAACCGTACATTTCAATCGTTAGGCGTGTGGGTCGCTGGCACGGCAAACGTCACAGGACTGGCGGAGCCGGAACAGGTGCGCACCGTTTATGTGAGTGATGGCGTGCTCCAGACCTTTGGAGCGCCTCCCGCAGTTGGACGTTGGTTCTCGCAAGACGACCAGGTGCCGAACGGTCCGGAAAGGGCGATGCTGAGCTACGGGTATTGGCAGAGGCGATTCGGCGGGGACCGCGCCGTCATTGGACGAAACATCACCGTGGATTCGCGGCCAAAGGAAATTGTCGGGGTCATGCCACCAGGATTTCGCTTTGTCGATGCGGACTTTGACGTGACCACGCCGCTGGCGTTCGACCGAGGCAAGGTGATTCTTGCCGGATTCGGGTATCACGGAATCGCACGGCTCAAGCCAGGTGCGACGATTGCGGAGGCCAACGCGGACCTGACGCGAATGCTGCCCATCTGGATGGACTCGTGGTCCAACGGGCCTGTGAACAATTCACACATTTACGAGCAGTGGAGAATCACGCCGATGATTCGCCCGCTGAAACAGGAGGTGATCGGCAACGTCGGCGAACTGCTGTGGGTGGTGATGGGGACGATTGGCGTGGTCATGCTGATTGCCTGCGCGAATGTGACGAATTTGTTGCTAGTGCGGGTGGAAACGCGACAGCAGGAATTGGCGGTGCGCACGGCACTCGGCGCGGGTTGGATGCGGCTCGTTAGGGGACTTCTGGTGGAAAGCGTGATGCTTGGCGTGATTGGAGGAGTGGCGGGCGTGGGTTTAGCGTATGCCGGCGTGCGCTTCCTCGTGGCGATAGGTCCATCGAATCTGCCACGCCTAAACGAAATCGCGATCGATGCGCGAACGCTGGCATTCACATTTGCTCTTTCGGTGCTGTCCGGTCTGTTATTTGGATTGATTCCCGCCGTGAAATATGCCCGACCACGCGCGGGCTGGGCTCTACAGAGCTTGGGACGAACGATCAGCGCGAGCCGGGAGCGGCTTCGGGCGCGCAATCTGCTGGTCGTTGGACAAGTGGCGATGGCGCTGGTGCTTTTGATGAGCGCGGGCCTGATGATCCGTACATTTGCAGCCTTGCGAAAGGTCGATCCGGGGTTCGCAGAGCCGCGGCACCTGCAGGTGATGCGCATCTCCATTCCGGACTCGCTGATCCCCAAGGCGGAACAAGTGACGCGAACACAAAACGCAATCGTCGATAAGCTGGCGGCGATTCAGGGAGTCGAGTCTGTTGGGTTCGCGAGCGAAATGGCGATGGAGGGATTTGACTACAATTGGGACCAGATTTACGCGGAAGACAAAGTCTATGCGGACAACACCATCCCGCCATTGCGGCTGTATAAATACATCTCTCCCGGTTTCTTGCAAACCGCCGGAACAAGGTTAGTAGCCGGGCGCGAAATGACGTGGAGTGAAGTCTACGGACTCCAGCCAGTGGTGATGGTTTCCGAGAATTTGGCGCGCGAGTTGTGGGGAACGCCCTCGGCGGCGATAGGAAAGCGCCTGCGCGAAAATTTGATGATGCCGTGGCACGAAGTCGTCGGCGTGATCCAAGACGTTCGCGAGAAAGCCGTGCAGGACACGGCGCCAGAGATCATCTACTGGCCTGCGCTTATGAAGAGCCCCTGGGGACCGAAACTCCCGTCTGCAGTACGGACAGTGACATTTGCGATCCGAAGCGAGCGCGCAGGGACAGAGAGTTTTCTGAACCAGGTTCGCTCGGCGGTGTGGTCGGTGAATTCGAATTTGCCGCTGGCGTCCGTGCGAACGATGCAGGAAGTGTATGACAAATCGGTGGCGCGAACTTCGTTCACGCTGGTGATGCTTGGAATCGCTGGAGCGATGGCGCTCGCGCTGGGAATCATCGGCATTTATGGCGTGATGTCCTACACGGTGTCGCAACGCAAACGAGAGATTGGCATCCGCCTGGCGCTCGGAGCGCAGGGCGGAGACGTGCTGCAAATGGTTCTGAGGCAGGGTACGAAGCTGGTGCTGCTGGGCGTGGCTATTGGAATCGGCGCTGCTTTAGGCTTGACCCGGTTGATGGTGAATCTGCTATTTGGCGTGACCGCGCACGATCCCGTGACTTTTGCTGCGGTCGCTGTCCTGCTCGTCTTAGTTGCACTCTTAGCGTGCTATGTTCCTGCACGCCGCGCGATGCTCGTTGACCCAATCGTGGCGCTGCGCTACGAATAAATTAGTCCGACCTCGGAAAGCTCGTTCTACTAACACTTTCCCCCAATTCTGAACGAATGACGGGCAAACAGGAAGGAATCGGATTACTTCTTGTTTGCCGACCATCCGTGAGTTATTTATCGCGTGGTGGCAAAAGTCGAAAAGTCCACGGTCGAGCGCTAAAACTCTCCGCCGCCAAGTTGCCTTCAGTCAGGTAACAAACGTACCTCTTATAACGGCGCAGAAATCGCCGATCCTAGCCGCCAATTCTTTCGTCATCATCATTAGTTTTTGAGAAACCACTCTGTCCTTTCCTACATCGACTCCAAAACGTCACGATACACTTTTTGTATGAGACGAGTTCTCTTCGCAATGGTCGTGATTCTGCCTCTTGTGCCTGCGCTCCGCGCGCAAGACGACGAAAGTTTGGCAGGCATCATTTCCTGCCATCGCACTATGGTTGAGGACCCTCAGAATCGCTCCTACACGAAAAAACTTTGGGGCGACTACGAGATTTCGCTTGGCCCGGCGCGCTATGGCGGAATCGATGGCAACGGGTGCACGGCTGCGATCTACAACAGCGGCGGACAGGTGGTGTTCCGTACGACTGGGTTCAGCGTGGTTTTCGACGAGAACCACACGGGCCAGGACTTCGATGGCGACGGCAGGGCCGAAGTGGTGTTCATCACCGACACTGGCGGCGGCATGAAGTGTTGCTGGGCTTACAAGGTCGTCTCGCTTTCCCCAAGCCACTTCGGCTCTTCGATATCGACTTTGGGGCGCGATTCGAGAGAGATAAGCTCGGCAAAATGCTCATCTGGGAGAGGATTCCAGGGCTTACCGGCTTAACTACCGAGGCTAGTATACCGGTGGGGGAAAAGGTATTCCGCGTGAAACAGGGGAAACTGGTGGATACAACGCTGGAATTCTGTACCCAAATCCTTTCACCAAACGATGCAAATTACAATGAACATCAGCGCGTGCTTAGGCCAGAAAACATCAGCAAATTGGTGGCTGGCTCGGAGCCTGACGATGAAATCTCAAGCGCTCTGCTTTCTCTTGCGTACCAATATGCCTTCTGCGGGCAGTTCGACAAGGCACTCCATTATTTGAATCTGTGGCCCGAAGAAACCGGACATCCTCAAACGACGCGTAGGCAGGTGAAGGTTGCGTTCGCCGAATCGATCAAGAAAGACTATCCCGAGTTCGCCGCACGGATATTGTCTCTCTCAGGAGTGGCTACCCCACTGGCCAGGAGTTCGACTCAAAGGATCGACTGGCTAAAGGATTTGAGCGCCAACGAGACGTTCGTCGCCGCCAAACTGACCGAGGCGGAGCAAAAAGAAATCGTCGATCAAGTGGAGAACACCAGTTTCGACGTTCCCGATTCTTGGGAGACGGAATTGCGAGTCCGCAGAGTTTCGCTTGGAGAATCGGATGGGCTGATCGTTCGAGGCACCCAGCTACTCTGCGGCGGAACCGGAAATTGCCAAACCTGGGTATTTCGCCGCTCACCGGGGAAGTGGTTGAACATGTTCGAACAGCAAGCCCCCATCGTTTCAGGCTTTGGATTCGAGCAAGAGGGCAGCGGGGGCATCAAGAACTTTCTTGTGAGCGCCAATAGCTCTGCCGCTAAGGAAAGCCGGATATTATTCAAGTTTGATGGGAAGGTTTATCGGCAAAGCCAGTGCTACGAGGGCCCGATTCGATCGTGCGGCGGAGAAGATTGAGAAAGTATCCCGCAAATAGGGCGGGTACCGACCTGTGTAAGTGGCTTTCTCTCAGCGAAGTTAAACACTCCTCGGATCGCGAGGTCATCCATGTGGATGAAGAAATTGATGATGGTATGCCTGACGCTTGGCGCATTCACGGGCTGCGAAAAGAAGCAACGCGACGTTCAGGTTGCAATACGACCGCGCCAAGCGGCCGTCCCATCCGCACCATCCTCGACAGCTCCGGCACCTCAAGTCTTGGGTGAATCAACGCCACAGCCGAAGGTTTCAGAACAGGAGTCCCGCGCGCTCAGGCGTTACAGCGAAAACGCTTGGCTTATTCATGAAGCCATGCAGGCGGCGCAGTTGGACGAAACGCTCGGTGCGGGGATCTCAAAACTGATGAAAGCCGCCACTCCCGATTGGGACCATGCCAATCCGTCGCACTGGGAGATTCGGGGCCCCGAGGTCGCCGCTAGGCTGCACCCCTTATTTGAATTTGCAACCAAAGAGAAACCCGTAAAGCAAGCGGCGGCACTACTTATCGCGGATCGAATCGTGGTGATGGAAGAAGAGGACGGCAATCTTGAGCCGCAAGATAGCGAAAAGCCCGTAACTGAAAGAGAACTTTCAGGGAAGCGTCCAAAATCCGCCGCGCAGGTTGAATTGGAGAAACTAGGTGCTCAGTTCTCCTATGAGGAAGGTTCGGAAAGATACTTTTACACATTTAATTGGCTACGGCGGGCTTATGAGGTTGAGCCCAAAGGACGAACGAGTGAGTTGGCATTCCTCCTTTTAATGGAAAGAGGATTTGACACGTCTCCGAACTGTGCGAACGGCAGTGAGCAATTCCGCCAAGTCATCGGAAGGGGAAAGGAATACCTTCGAGAACAGCGCAGTACGGATGTGGAAGCGAGAGTTCATTTTATGATGGGCGACGCGTATCGAGACATCGTGGCCCTGGGAGAAGACCACCACGGTGATACTTATGCCGACCCCAGCAAATATAAACCAGAAGCAGCCGACGCGAGGAGAAAGGCCATATCGGAATACCGGGCGGGATTGGCACAGGATGAAAGTTCCGAGGCTGTCCTGATCGCAAAACAGCGATTGCGATCTCTCGAGGCTGGGGAAGCTCCGACCGACTGGCGATTTTATTGTCAGCAGTTGGAGTGAGGTATTCCGCGGCGCGTAACCAACAACCATGCGCCTCGGCTCAAACACCAGAGAACCCTTAATACTCCTCGTCTCTGAGCCATGTGACGTCTCTCCCGATTCTGTTGTGTGCGTTTCGCTGGAGTGGGTAGCTTAGGGCCAACTGGCGGATCACGGGCATAGGGACATGAGCACTTGGCAGTGCGCTCGTTGTGACGGGAATCTCGGTAGTAGACTGCACCGCCGGACTCTGTATGCCGTGCTCCTGAAAGAGAGAACGTAGACGAATATTTTCTTCACGCAAGCGCTGCATCTCAGCAGCAACGGACTGCAGGTCCACCAGCTTGGGATCAGATTCGTTCACGTGAAGTTTATTGTCGCCTTCTACCATCTGTGATTCGATCAGCAAATAATCTCACAGTTTGCAAACCCGTAGATTGTCTCCCGAACAAGCGATGATGTCCTGCGAGTCGCGCCCGAGACAACTCTCAGTCGTCCCAACTTATCTCACCTCTTGAGTCTGCGGTGAAGAACTGTTCGTGGCCTGCGAGATGAGTCGCAACGCGAAACTAAGCTGAATCACGCCCTGGGAGCTCCGGGCTGGCCGAAGATTGAGAACCAAACTTGGAGTCTGTTCGGGCGGTTTCCGAGTAGGATTGTCACAGCTCTGGTTGGCTAGTCACCTCGTCATGGAAATAGTTTAGTATCAATTCTGGTGTCTATGATTCGGGAGTCGCCACTTCAAAGTAACTCGCCTTTGGCCACCTGGCCACGGAGCAGGAACGTCTTGGGGTACGAACCGTGGCCTCCGATCTTGAATGAACCGAAGTCCTTGTACCAACACCTTCCGGGACTTCCGGCTTCGATTCAATCCAGGCACGGAGTTGATTGAGATCGGCGATGCTGATTGCCCGGTCGCGCATCTGGTCGATCAAATGCTGGCGGACACCTTTCGGAAGATTGTCCCAACTCTCGATCTTGGGCATCAGCCGCTAAAGACCATTCGGCCCAATTTGTCGCCGAGACGCTTGGCTTCCTCTGAGTCGGTAGCGTTGCGGAAACGCTCGGCAAGCTCGAAAAACTCTTTCTGCTTGCGCTTCTCAGCCTCGATCCCGTTCTCGATGAGTTCCACCA
>Ga0157378_10001134_pt1 | contig 24277 bp, 23 predicted proteins | sample M65metaG_FD_115309 | JGI IMG/M metagenome (GOLD analysis project Ga0157378, IMG submission 115309) | Miscanthus rhizosphere microbial communities from Kellogg Biological Station, Michigan, USA - M6-5 metaG | ecosystem: Host-associated > Plants > Roots > Rhizosphere > Soil | place: USA: Michigan...
CAGTCCCGACGGGCGCTTCGTCTCCTTCGTGCGCGACAACAACATCTACGCCGTCGACGTGGCCACGCAGCGCGAGCGGCAGCTCACCACCGACGGCAACGCCAACCTGCAGAACGGCATCCTCGACTGGGTGTATCAGGAGGAGGTCTACGGCCGCGGCAACTTTCGCGCGTACTGGTGGAGCCCCGACTCCACGCGCATCGCCTACCTGCAGCTCGACGAGCGGCCGGTGCGGCACTTCGCAGTGGTCGATCACATCCCCTACCAGCAGAACGTCGAGTCCGAGCTCTACCCGAAGGCCGGCGCGCCGAATCCGATCGCCAAACTCTTCTGCGTCAGCATCACCGGCGCCGCGCCGAAGGAAGTGAGCACGGAGAGCTACAGCAGCGCCGACTTCCTCATCGTCCTGGTCGATTGGTCGCCGGACAGTTCCAAGGTCGTCTACCAGATCCAGAATCGCGAGCAGACCTGGCTCGACCTCGATGCCGCCGACGTTCGCGCCGGCGGTATGCCGAAGACGCTCTTCCGCGAAACCACCAAGGCGTGGGTGGACATCACCGGCAACCCGGTCTGGCTGAAGGACGGCTCGTTCCTTTGGCTCAGCGAGCGGACCGGCTTCAAGCACCTCTATCATTACGCCGCCGATGGGAAGCTGATCCGCCAGATCACCAACGGTCCGTGGGAAGTGCGCAATCTGCACGGGATCGATCCGGCCAACGACTGGATCTATTTCTCCGGCACGGAGCGCTCGGTCCTCGGCACGGACGTTTATCGCGTTCATCTCGACGGTAGTGGGTTGAAGCGCTTATCTGAGACGCCCGGGCAGCACAACGCCAACTTCAATCCGTGGTTCACCTCGTATCTCGACACCTTCTCCGACGCGGCCACGCCGCCGTCGACCTCATTGCATCGCAACGACGGCAGCAGCGTCCGCGTGGTCGATGCCAACGAAGCGCCGCTGATGCGCGATCTGAACATTTCCAAGCCCGAGTTCGTGCAGGTGAAGACGCGCGACGGCTTCGTGATGGAGGCGATGATCATCAAGCCGCCCAACTTCGATCCGTCGAAGAAGTATCCGGTCTACGAGCACACCTACTCAGGCCCCCACGCGCAGCAGGTGCGCAACGCCTGGGGCGGACAGACCTACCTCTGGCACCAGTTCCTGGCCCAGCACGGCGTGATCGTGTGGGTCTGCGACAACCGCAGCGCCGGCGGCAAGGGCGCCGAGTCGGCCTGGACGTCGTACAAGCGCATGGGCGAAGGCGAGCTGCGCGATCTCGAGGATGGATTGAAGTGGCTGACGTCGCAGCCGTACGTCGATGGATCGCGCGTCGCCCTCAGCGGCTGGAGCTATGGCGGCTTCATGACCTCGTTCGCGCTGACCCACAGCACGATGTGGAGTGCCGGCCTCGCCGGCGGAACGGTCTCCGACTGGCGCGACTACGACTCGATCTATACGGAGCGGGTCATGCTGATGCCGCAGAACAATCCCGAGGGGTACAAGGACACCGCGCCGCGCTGGGCAGCCAAAAACCTGCACGGCAACATCCTCCTGATGCACGGCACGATCGACGACAACGTCCACATGCAGAACACGATTCAGTTCATCTACGAGCTGGAAAAGGCCAACAAGCCGTACCAGCTGCAGGTCTATCCGAAGTCGCGGCACGGCGTGGTCGATCCGGCGTTGGTCGCGCACATGCGCGCGGCGATGTGGAAGTTCATCCAGGAGAATCTGGCGGTGAAGTAGAGATCCCGGGAACCGCCGGATCACTCGCGCGTACTTCTGTTTGATGGAAACAGACGGCGCGTTGATCCGGCGGACGGCCGAAGGCGACAGTGACGCATTCGCGGTCCTCGTCGACCGCTACCAGCACTCGCTGATCAACTACCTCACGCACCTGATGCGCTCGCCCGAGCGCGCTGAGGACATTGCCCAGGATGCCTTCGTGCGCCTTTACCGGAATGCCTCGAAGTGTTGGGACGAAGAGCGCCTCGGGCCGTTCCTGTTTCGTATCGCCACGAATCTCGCCATCACCGAGGCCCGCCGCGAGACGCGCTGGCAACGGCTGTTGCCGCGATTCATCGCCGGCCAGCCGAAAACCGCGCCGGCGGCCGAAGGAACGTTATTGACGAATGAAGTGGAACAGAAAGTGGCCGCGGCACTGGCAGTTCTGCCGGTGACGTTCCGCGCGCCGCTGGTGCTTTTCGAGGTCGAGGAGTGGTCGTACCACGAGATCGCTATCGCGCTCGATTGCCGCGTCGGAACGGTGAAATCACGGATCTCGCGGGCGCGCGCGCTTATGCGAACGCAGCTCGCATCGTGGTGGATCGGAGGGAATGATGAACGACAAAGATCTTGGCAATGCGCTGCGGCGCCTTCCTCGAACGACGGCATCGCATCACTTCAAGCATGACGTGATACGCGCTCTCGACCGGAAGTCCGGCCGGGTCTCCATCCGTCCGGGCTGGCTGACGCCGGCACTGCGCTTCATGACCGTCGCCTCGGTGATGCTGATTCTCGCCGCGGGCGGCTACGGCATGTCCCTCCACCGCCAGCGGCAGCGCATCAAGGCCATGCGCGTGGAGCGGCAGCAGATCGAATCGGAATTGCAGCGTGTCAAACAGGTCGCCAATCAGACGCAACCGGTCGTCGTGCTCGAGAACGGCGATACGCGCGTCATCGTCGACGTCAAGCAAAGCCAACAGACCAATCCAATCTATTACTGAGGACGAAACGAACATGTGGAAACGACTCTCGACCATCTGCTTTCTCTTTCTGGCCGCAACGTCTCTGACCGCCGCGCAGATCGAATCCGACTCCGGCGGCGATCGCCATGTCATCGTCGTACGCGACGGTGAGGTCATCGTCGACAGCGACGGGATGCTCGGCGGAAAGCGCGCCTTCATCGGCGTGGCCATGGTTGACCTCACCCCCGAGCTGCGCGAATTTTTCGGCGCTTCCAAGGACTCGGGAGTGCTGGTCTCCTCGCTGACCGAGAACGGCCCCGCGGCCAAAGCGGGACTGCGCGTCGGCGACGTCATCACCGCCGTGAACGGCAAGCCGGTCGCCAGCCGAGGCCAGGTGATGGTGGCCATGCGCGACAACCACGCTGGCGATGCGATCCGGATCGAGGCCATTCGTGGCAAGGCCAGGCAGACCTTCGTGGCCACAGCGGAGGAGCGCAAGCTGTCGTTCGGTGATTTCGGCCAGTTCAAGATCCCGCTTCCGGAGCACGACATGGGAAAACTGCTCCCACGCGGCGAGTGGCGAGCCTTCATCGACTCGCCCAAGAGCGATGACCTGCGCGCGCGCATCCGCGAGCTCGAGAACCGTTTGCAGGAGCTGGAGAAAAAGCTTCAGAAATAAGAGCACCCCGATCGGGTGGCGCGGGCCGTTCGACTCCTCGACGGGCGGTCCGCGCGTTTTTCAACAGCGGACCGAAGTAACTTTCGCAATTCGCTAATCACGCAGAACATGATTTCAGCTCATCTACGAACTGGAAAAGGCCACAAGCCATACCAGCTGCAGGTGTATCCGAAATCGCGGGACGGCGTGGTCGATCCTGCTCTAGCGGCGCACATGCGCGCGGCGATGTAAAAGTTCATCCAGGAGAACTTAGGGTGGGAAGTAATCGATAGGTTCACTCGTCCTGCGGCTCTGGCGCTTCAAGGAGGTACTTCCACGGGTGGTTTTTCCTTCATCAGGTCTTCGCTTGGGATTTTGCCGCCGGCCATACCGGGCACTTCTGTTTCCACCGGGATCGTCTCCCATGGTGGCTTACCTGTAGCAGGAGAATGACTGTGATCGAAGCGGTGGAAAATGTCCGCTCTCACTTCCTTAGCATATTCGACCGCGTGCTCCACATCTGCCTCTGGCATACCAGGGTGTTCTCTGATGTAGTCACGTAGCTCAAGAAGCCTCTCGTCGCCGAGTCGGCGATCTGCAATGAATGGATTATCAAGGTCTAGCCTTTTGAGGAGTTCAGCCGTCTTCTGCTGCGCCAAATCCGCGGCTTGCTCGGCTTGCTCGGCTGCACTCTCGAAGATTCTGACCTTGACGAATTCCTTCGGTCCTACCGATGCGCGCGATTCAGCCACGGCGACATCGACGCCTTTTCCCGATGGCAGTTGATTGCCTATGATTTTCTCAACCCACGGAGCATAAAGTCTTTCCGCTAGGCCATCAATTATTTTCGACACCACTTGGTGACCATAGAATTCAGGCAGTTCTGGCAGAAACTCATTTACGACTTCCCCGACAACCTCTTCTGCCCCTTTCTCGGCTTCTTCAGCCCGAGTCAATTCGGCTTGAGTAACCCGTTCCACTGCGGCGAACTCATCCCGAGACGGAACCTCATCGCGGTGATCAGCTGGAACTAGCGATGTGCCGATAGGCACAGGTGCACCCCCGGAGAGTTTCGTGGTGACAATCTCAACTGCTCCTCCGCCTCGTTCTTCTGCCACTTGTAACCGGACCAGATATGCAGCAAGTCTCGACCTCTGCGACGGCTGGATATTATGAATTTCATCTCTCAATTCCTGAGCCGCAGCCGCCCGTGCGACAGCCGCCTTCTCCCGACGCAGGGCGGCCTGAAACTTGTGCATTACATCGGCATACCGTCTTTCAAGCGCGTCGCCGGCCGGTAGTTGCGCAAAAAGCGTGAAACTCGTGATAACGCTGAGAACAGTCACGAATCGTGCGACCCATTTCTTGGTAGCAAAAAAGATTGACACCGCGCGAACGTGAGGAAGAAGGTTCGATAGCGCTATGAGCAAGAAGACGACCGTGCAGAAAAGCCAGACAGGCATGTGTGCTGCGTCTGCAATGGCAAACCGAAGATCAATTAGGAACTGCTCTACGTTTGCGACGTCGCGGTAGTAAGCGACACGGCGTAGGTTGTTCAAGACGAGGAGAACGGCCGTCAAGATTCCAAGGCCAACGGCTACGGGCGCCATAACGGACGCAATGGCCTTCATTACGATAAAGTCAACGGCTTGGCGCGCAAATAACCAAGTCGCAGTCGCAATGAGGAACAATGCCAACACCGGAATGGTATCTTGAAGGACCCAAGGTACCTCGAACCATAGGAATGCGAGCGGCACCAAGATCACTACAGCTAGTCCAGAAGCCAACTCGGTCTCGGCAGGCTCGATCTCCGGCGGTTGCGACGGTAAGGTTGAGGCCATTGCGTTCGAAGGGTTGAATGCTAGACCTCAGGTAAGATGATTCGCAAGTCGTCCATCTTCCGGAGAGACAAGAGCCATGTTTGAGTCCGCTACGTCCGCGCCTCGGTTCAAGCCGTCGTTCCCCTTCAAACTGCCGCCGCTTCGTGGAGGATTTGTCCGATTCCTCCTGCGCGTCGGCGTGCTGGTGATCCCGCTGGTTCTGATGCGGGCCTGCCTCGTCACCTACGTGCCGCTCGATCAGATCGGGCTGCGGCAGATCTCCTTCGGGATGAGCAAGGGGTTGCAGAAACAACTCGTGCAGCCCGGCTACCGGCGGGCCATCTCCGGATACGAGACCATTCGCACCTTTCCGCGAAACGTGCAGGCGGTCGAGTTCACGAACGATGAGACCGAGCGCGGCGCGGACCATCGCACGGTCGCGGCGATCAATGTTCCGACAGTTGATGGCTATCCCGTCGCGGTCGACGTCACCGTCCTCTATCGAATCGCCGATCCGTTTCTGGTGGTGTCGAAGTTCGGTTTCGGGCGCGGCTACGAGGACAACGTCGTCCTCCGCTTTACCGATCCTGCCATCAAGCAGCACCTCGGCGAGCTGCGCGCCGAGGAGTTCTATCGCGATCAGCGTCTGGCCAAGGTCCACGATCTCAAGAAGGAGCTGGCCGAGAAGTTCCATCAGAATGGACTGGAGCTGGCCGACGTGCTGATCCGCCAGTACGACTATCCCGACACCTTCCAGCAGCTCACCGAGCAGAAGAAGATTCAGGACCAGTCGGTGCTGACCAATCGCGCCCTCACCAAACAGGCCGAGGTCGATACGCGCCTGAAGCAGACCGCGGCCGAGGGGCAGAACTCGATCAACGTCCGCAGCGCCGAGTTTCAGGCCCAGATCACCGGGCTCAACGCGCAGAAGGATTTCTACGAGCGCTCCAAACACGCCGAGGCCGACCTGCTGGTCAAGAGCGCCGAGGCGCAGGGGACGGAAGACATCAACCGGGCCATGGAAGGAGCGGGATCGGACAAGCTGCTGCGATTGCGCAAGGGGCTGGCCATCCTCAACGGCATCAAAGGGCCGATCTACATCAGCGAGGATCCGACCGACATCGGCAGGATCTCGGGAAGCGGAAAGCACTGAGGCGGGATGATGAAACGACTGCTCGCATTGCTCGCCTCCCTCCCCCTCCTCGCCGCCTGTACCCCGCACACGACGCAGGCCACGCAGGTCGGCGTCCGCTTCAACAAGATCACCGGATCGAGCGAGATCTCCGATCCCGGCGCCACGTATTTCTTCGCGCCGATCATCAACGACTGGACCACGTACGACACCTCGACCCAGAACCTGGTGATGTCGGCCAAAGCAGCCGAGGGCGATCGCAAGGAGAAAGACGACCTGCGCTTCAAGACCCGCGACGGCAACGACATCGAGACCGACGTCACCGTGCGCTGGCGCATCGATCCCACCAAGGCCGCGTACATCTGGCGCACGGTGGCGCCGAACACGGTGGCGCTGAAGGAGCGCCTGGTGCGGCCGCTGGCGCGCGCGTACGTGCGCGATGTGCTGAACCGGCTCGATTCCGAGGAGTACTACAACCCTGATCTGCGATTCGCTGCGGCGAGCGATGCCACCAAAGTCATGGCCGCGCAGCTGAAGCCTTACGGCGTCATCGTCGAGCAGGTCATCCTCGGCGATTTCTCGTTCAAGCCCGACTACCAGAATCTGATCAACAAGCGCAAAGAGGCGGAGAAGCAGGCCGAGAAACTGGAGTCGCAGATCCTGGCCACGCTGGAATCGAACAAGGCCAACCTGCAGAACAAGGTGGCCGAGCTGACCGAGCAGCTCACCCGTTCGCAGGGCGATTTCGAGCAGGCCAAGCGCGCGGCCGATGCCTACGTCGTGCGCAAGCAGCAGGACGCGCAGGCCACGCTGTCGGAAAAGAGCGCCATCGCCCAGGGGATCAAGAAGGAGCGCGCCGCGCTCAACGGCAGCGCCGGCGACGCGTACGTTTCGCTGCAGCTGATCGACGCGCTGCAGAAGAAGGAGATCCGCCAGATTCCGAAGCTGCCGAATGGAAACGTCATCATCGACGGCAACAAACTGCTCGAACAACTGGGAGTGATTCAGTATCAGCAGCAGAAACAGGATCAGTGATGCTGAACATCGCCGGTTCCGAATACGACTACGCGCAGGTCGTCTACGTCGTCCTGCAGGAATGCGAGCATCGCCGCCGCAGCTTCGAGGACGCGTCGTTCGATGACGAGGTTCGCGCCTGCGCGGCGGAGAAACTGGCCGAGATCAAGGCAACGTACGACGAGTGCAGCGGCTCGGCGAGCTATTGGGAGGCGCTGGAGAAAGAGGTCGACGATGTAGTGCTGCCGCAGTACATCGCCGCGGCCCAGTCGATCACCGAGGCCGAACGGAACAATTTCGGCATCTGGCGCGGCGGCGACCTCGGCGCGCGTTTCGCCTTCGCCCTGGCCGGCCTGTTCATCGGCAGCGTCATCATCGCCCTGCCGTTCATCCCCATCTTCGAAGACATGTTCGCCTTCGTTCTGACCGCGGCGGGGTTTCTCTATCCCGATCTCAAACGATTCATGTTCGAGCGCCGCTACACGAAGGTGCTCAACCGGCTGGTCGCTGACAGCGCCCGCTACCAGGAGAACTCGCGGCTGCACTACATGACCACGCAGGATATTCAGAAGGCGTTCGAACCTGGGGATTCGCGGCGGTTGCCGCCGTGAGAGCGTAGCGCCATCGGCTCGATGGCGCTACGTTTTGAGTTTTTACGCGCTCTTCTCCGCCGTCTTCGGGCTGATGACTGCCGAGAGCTCGGTGATCTTATTGGCCGGGAAACCCGACTCCTTCGCGTGCGTGCGGATCAACTCCTCGCTCGGAGCCGAGTAGATGCAGTAGATCTTGTCGCCGGCGACGTAGCTGTGCTCCCACTGAATGTCGGGACCGAGGTTGGCCAGGACGTCGTTGGAGTGCTTCGACGCCCCCTGCAGTTCGTCGGGCGTCATCTTTCCGGCTCCGGGGATCTCTCGTTCGATCACATATCGGGGCATGGTTCCTCCTTGGCCGCGGATCTTGGCCGACTGCGCTGCGGTCCTGTTGTGACGTAATGCACAACTCCCACCGGTTTCGGGGAGGCTCTGCGCTATCCTCCGCTGCACAAAACGAAGGAGACTCGATGCGGAAAATCATCTTTGTCCTCGCCATCATCGCCGCCGTTTCGGCGCGCGCCGAACAGAAGAACGTGCAGTTGCTCACCAACCTCTCCGATGCCCAGCTCGGGCTGGTCATGGACAACATCGCCTCGTCGCTCGGCGTCCATTGCGACTTCTGCCACGTTCACAAAGAGGGAACTCACGACTGGGATATGGCCAGCGATGACAAACAGGAAAAGAAGACCGCGCGCGAGATGATCCGCATGGTCATCGACCTGAACGAGAAGAGTTTTCACAACCAGCCCAGGGTCGGTTGCTACACCTGCCACCTCGGCAAGGAACATCCGTCGCCCGCGGTGGCGCTGCCCGTCCCGCCCATCCCGCCGACAAAGTCGCACGAAGCGGAGGAGGCCGAGCGAAAGGCACTTCCGGCCGCCAAGGACATCCTGGCGAAGTACGTCACCGCCCTCGGCGGCGATGACGCGGTGAAGAAACTCAGCACCGCTTCGATGACCGCCAAAGGCACCCGCGCGGGTGCGGCTGGCCCGGCGTTCCCGGTCGAGGTCTACCGCTCAGGCGGCAACGTCCTGATTCGCACCACGCCGCCGGAAGGGCCGGCGATGGCGCAGATGTACGGCACCGAAGGCGGATGGATGGTCGGAAGACAGGGATCGCGCACGCTCAACGCGGCCGACGCCGCGCAGGGCCTCGCCGCCTCCCGCGCCTATGACCCGGTCATCCCGCCGCTGCCGGACAACGCCCGCGTCCTCGGCAAGGCAACGATCGACGGACACGAAGCGTGGACCGTCGGCGCATCCCTCCCCGACAAATCCCGCGAGCGGATCTGGTTCGATGCAACCACCGGCCTGGCCATTCGCCGGCTCGTCACCATCACCAGCCCTGTCGGTCAGATTCCGACGCAGACCGACTACGACGATTACCGCGACGTCGCCGGAGTGAAGGTTCCGTTCACCGTACGCGTCTCCGGCGTCAGCGGCGGCGGGAGCTCGACGCGGAAGTACACCTCGATCGAGCTGGGAGCGCCGGTGGACGAGAAGCTCTTCGCCGCGCCGCCGCCAACGCCGCCGCCAGCGCCGAAATAGGAAGAGGCGTTGCGGAAGCTCATCCTGGCCGTCGCCATCGTCGCCGCCGCCTCGGCGCGCGGAGAGCAGAAGAACGTGCAGTTGCTGACGAACATGTCGGACCTGCAGCTTCAGCGGACGATGAACTTCATGCGCGCCTCCCTCGGCGTGCACTGCGACTTCTGCCATGTGGTCGATGACAAGACAGGATGGGATTTCGCCAGCGACTCCAAACCGGAAAAGAAGACCGCGCGCGAGATGATCCGCATGGTCCTCGACATCAACGCGAAGAATTTCCCCGGCAGGCTGCAGGTGACTTGCCACACCTGTCACGGTGGCAAGATCCATCCCGCCGGCCTGCCGGAGCTTCCCCAGAAACCGCCGCCGTTCCCGACGCCTGCGGAGGAGAGCCGCAAGGGCTACCCCGATCCGAAGGATCTGCTGGCGAAGTACGTTGCCGCGATCGGAGGCGAGCCGGCGCTGAAGAAACTGGCTGCTCCGACGCGGATCGAGAAGGCGACCCGCGAAGTAACCGGCAAGCCGTCGCCGATCGAGATCTACACCGCGGGTGATCGCATCTACTTCTCGACGGTCGGCCCCGAAGGCAACAAGGTCGAGCAGGCTGTGAGCGGAGATGGCGGCTGGGTGCGAAACAAAGAAGGCGTCCATCCGCTGCGGCCGTCCGACCTCGAAAACATCCGCGGCTCGGCAAACGCCTACGCCCCGTTCGACGCCAAACTGCCCGACAAGGCGCTCACCTTCGCCAAAGAGAAGATCGGCGATCACGACACGTGGGAAGTGGCCGGCCAGCTCGATGACAAGACCCGCGAGCGCCTCTACTTCGATGCGTCGTCGGGACTGCTCCTGCGCCGCGTGATCACGCGCGTCAGCCCGATCGGCCGCATCCCCGAGCAGACTGATTACGACGACTACCGCGACGCCGGCGGCGTCAAGCTGCCGTTCAGCGTACGTCTCTCGCTCGTCGATCCCTGGAGCAGCTCGGCGCGGACGTACACATCGATCGAGCTGGGCGCGCCGGTCGACGAGACGATTTTCGAGATGCCGAAGTAGGCCGCGGATCGGCGTCGTATCGCGACGCCATCCGCAAATCCCGTAGAATGAGCGGAATGAGGGGCGGAGCGAGTAACCGGGTTAAGCGCCATGTGCTGCGGCAGGCGGTGGCGGACAACCTCGACACCATTCGAGGGCTGCCTCCGCGTGCGCTCCGGCCGGGCCAGCGTTTCTGGCGGCTCTTCCTGCGCCGCGCACCGCTGGTCATCATCCCACTGATCCTGGCCGGCTTCGCCTTCATCAGCAGCACCGGCGTGACGCGCAGCGCGAAGGTAACGTTACCCGCAGCGAGTCCACCCGCGCCGCACATCGCACAGGCATCGATGACGCCTGTGCTGATGGCCGACACGCTGGAGCCGGTGAGCGCCTCAGCCTTTCCGCTCTCCGTGCACCGCGTCGTGCTCGACGCCGGCCACGGCGGCACCGATCCGGGCGCGTCATCGATCTCGAACGTCAGCGAGAAAGAGATCACGCTCGACATCCAGCGGCGGCTGGCCACGCTGCTGCGCACGAACGGTTTCGACGTCGTCTCCACCCGCAACGATGACCGCCTCATCCCCCTGCGCGAGCGCGCGCGGCTGGCCAACGGGTCGGCCTCAGACATCTTCGTTTCCATCCACGTGAATTCGATTCCGCATCCGAACAATCACGGCGTCGAGACCTACTACCTCGGTCCGACCAACGATCCGACGCTGACGCAACTGGCCGCCTCCGAAAACCTGACCTCGGGATACGCGCTCGCGGACATGCGCAAGCTGCTTGACCGCGTCTACGCCGATGTGCGTCGCGATGAATCCCGCCGCCTCGCCAACGCCGTGCAGCTGCAGATGTTCAGCGGGCTGCGCGGCGTCGATCCCGGCCTCGAAAACTGGGGCGTCAAACGTGCGCCATTCATCGTGCTCGTCGCCACCGACATGCCGGCCATTCTGGCCGAGGTCGGGTGTTTATCGAATGATCGGGAAGCGGAGATGCTGCGCAGCGGCGCCTACCGCCAGCAGATCGCGCAGGCGCTTTTCCACGGCATCCACGCATACGCAAGCGCCAACGACGCGCCGCAGAAGAAAGGAACCTAATGTCTACTGAATCCGAGATCCCCGAGATCCTCCACGTCGGGATCGACCTCGGCACTTCTCGCAGCGCCATCTCCGCCTCGAACGGCGAGCGCTTCGTCGTCGACAGCTTCGTCGGCTGGCCCGCCGACATGGTGGCCAAGAAAGTCCTCAAGCGCGATGTCCTCATCGGTCACGAAGCGGTCGCCAACCGCACCATGCTCGACCTGCACCGCCCCCTCGAGCGCGGACTGCTGAAGGAAGGTTCGGACAAGGACGTCGAAGCGGTGCGCGAGCTGCTCAAGCACCTGCTCCGCCTCGTCGGCGTCAGCTCCAACGGCAAGATCGACAGCTCGAACGTCCGCGCCGTCGTCGGCGTCCCGGCAGCGTCGCTGCGCACCAACAAGCAGTACCTCCGCAACTCCATGAAGGGAATCGTCGACAGCCTGATGATTGTCAGCGAGCCGTTCGCGGTGGCCTACGGCCTGAACGCGCTGCTGCACACGATGATCATCGACATCGGCGCCGGCACCACCGACTTCTGCGTGATGAAGGGCCGTTACCCCGGCGAAGAGGACCAGCGCACACTCACCATCGCCGGCGACTCGGTCGATACGCAGCTTCTGAAATTGATCGAAGAGCGCTATCCGCAGGCGAACGTAACGATCTACATGGTCCGCGAGTGGAAGGAAAAGCACAGCTTCGTCGGCGAGGCATCGAAGAAGGTGCTGGTCACCGCGCCGGTGAAAGGCGTGCCGACGGAGCTCGACATCACCACCGAGATGAAGTCCGCCTGCGAGACCCTGCTCGCCCCGACGGTGGAGACGATGCTCGATCTCCTCTCGCGCGTCGAGCCGGAATTCCAGGAGCGCGTCCGCAACAACATCATCCTCTCCGGCGGCGGCGGCCTGATCCGCAATCTCAACAAGTCACTCGAAGATGCCCTCAAACAAGTCGGCGGCGGCAAAGTCACCTACATGCAGGACCCCGTCTTCGTCGGCTCCGACGGCGGATTAGCGCTGGCGCTGGATGCGCCGGATGAGGATTGGGAGAAGTTGACGGCGTAGGGTGACGTTCCAGTTCCGCGCTATCACGTTCACTCCGATCGGACCTTGACAGGGAAAGTTCCCCGCGGGATTCGGGGGGATCGGCCGCTCACACGGGGCCGGGGTATCATTGAGTCGAGGCGAAATGTGATGACGATCGACGTTGACGCCGTCTACGAGAATGGCATCCTCACGCTCAAACATCCCGTGGACTTGCCTGAGAACTCCGAGGTACACGTGACGATTCAGACGCCCGCCGAGGCAAAGACTCCGCTAGGCCGCCGCCTGCGCGAGTTGCGGGCGGAGATCGCCCAATCGGGCATGGCTCCTCTGGGTTGGGACGAGATCGAGAGTGAAATTGCCGTCCGACGCGGCGGGTGGCGAGAAGGGTGAAGCTGACATTCGTAGACGCCGGCGTGCTGATCGCCGCCGCCCGAGGAGGCAATATCCAGGCCGCCCGTGCGATGGAGATCTTCGATGATCCCGAAAGAGAATTTGCCGCAAGCCCCTTTTTGCGACTGGAGGTTCTTCCGCAAGCCTTGTTCAACAAGCGAGTCGCTGAGGCGGAGTTTTATGAGGCTTTCTTTGCAACGGTGAGTCACTGGGCCACGGATCTCGCTGCCGTCGCAGAAATCGCGATGCGCGAGGCATCGACAAACGGCGTTGAGGCGATGGACGCCCTCCACGTTGCTGCCGCAGCGTCTGTCGGCGCGTCCGAGCTGATCACGACTGAAAAACCTTCTCGCTCGATCCATCGCGCTCGTGCCGTCAAGGTGGTCACGATTTATCCAGGGGCGTGAGCGAGAGTCCCGATCGGCCTTTTGAAGCCATCGCGGGAAGCGTCAGAAAATCTAGGTTAAAGGCTTGACCCTCAGCCGGCCGCCAGTCTCTCGTCTGCCATCTCCAGCAGCGCGGTGACCGTGTTCCAGTTCCGCGCTGTCACATTCACTCCGATCTTTTTCTCGGTCAGCGCGTTGGAGAGTTTCGAGCCGGCGATCCCGCCGGGGAAATAGAGGTACAGCTCCTGATCGCCGAAGTGGAGCTCCTCGGATTCGATCTTCAGTTTCTGGAGCAGCGCCTTGGCGTCCTTGCCGATCGGACCGCCGAGGAATGCCACGAGGAGCGCTTTGGGATTGCGTTGCGGACCGCTCTCGAACGGATTCGCGGCGATGACCTCGCGCAGCTCATCCGCCGTCCGCAGGATCACCTTCGCTTCGAAGCCGGTGGATTTGCGAATACCGCCTTCGATTCGATCGATGAGTTTTCCCCGATCGAGCTTGCTGCGAAAGACGACGTTGCCGCTTTGCAGATACGTCTTCGCGCCCTTCAACCCGACCGATTCGCAGAGCGCCCGCAGCGCGTCCATCTTCAGCAGGTTGTTGCCGCCGACGTTGATGCCTCGGATCAGGCAGATGTAAGGCTGCTCGGCTGGCATCCGGACATTATGCCCGCAGCGCTTCCACCGGCTGCATCCTCGAGGCGCTGATCGAGGGGTAAAGGCCCGCCAGCAATCCCATCGAGACGGCGAAGCCGCTGGCTACGGAGAGGCCGAAGAGGGAGACCGGGAGGCCGGCGGGGAAGAAGCCGGAGATCAGTTTTACGACGCCGATGCCGAGGGCTACGCCGATGGTGGCGCCGACAACGGAGAGGGTGACCGCTTCGATCAGGAACTGCATAAAGATCTCGCCGTCGCCGGCGCCGATCGCTTTGCGCAGACCGATTTCGAAGAGACGCTCGGAGATGGAGATCTTAAGAACCGAGAAGATGCCCACTCCGCCGATCAGGAGCGACACGCCGGCGATGGAGAAGAAGACGATGCGCCAGTTGCGCAGGATGCGCACGATGTTGCCGCGCTCTTTGAGGATCTCTTTGCCGACGTTTTCGACGCGCACGTCATGAATATTGCTGTGCGCGTGCGCCACAATCCCCGCCGCTTCATCCTCGGCATCGATACTCTTCTCGGGATCGTCGGTCTTGGCCAGCATGTAGGAGATGGCGTTGGCGCGGCCGAACATGTCCTGGTAAACCGTGAACGGGATGTAGGCGCCGCCGGTCTCTTTGCGCATGTCGTCGTCGTTGACGAACTGCATGTTGAACTTCGTACCGACGCCGATGACTGTGAGCCGCCGTCCGCCGATGCTGACTTGCTGGCCGATGGCGTTGTCGCCGCCGAAGAGCTGCTCTTTCAACTTGAACCCGAGGACGCAGACCGGCTTCTTCGAATCGACGTCGCTTTCGCCGAGGAAACGTCCGGCGCTGGTCTTGCGGCCTTTGATGCCGACGAACGCCGGTGTGATGCCGTAGACATCGATGCGGCGCGTGACGCTGCCGGCGGTGACAACCGCGCGCGATTCACCGACGGGACCGATCGAGCTGATCAGAACGCTGCCATCGAAATACCTCTGATCCTCGACCCGCAGTCCGTGCGAGAGATGGGCCTTGGCGCGCTCCATCGGATCGGTCGGTTTGCGCTGCGAGAGCACCAGCACACCGTCCATGCCGAGGTCTTCGACGCCCTGCCACACGCCGCGCTCCACGCCGTCGAGCACCGACATCACCACGACGATCGCAAGCGTCCCGAGGATGACACCGATGAGCGTGAAGAAGGAGCGGAGCGGATGCCCCTTCACTTCCTCAAGACTGGTGCGGACGGATTCGAGCAGTTGCATGGGTTACTCCGCCCTCAGCGCTTCGATGGGATTCAGACGCGATGCGCGGATGGCCGGGTACATGCCGAAGATCAGGCCGGTGCCGGCGGCGAAGACGATGGCGTAGACCGCGGTGCCGACCGAGATCGCGGCGGGGTCGCGGGTCAGCGCGGCGATGCCGTCGGTGAAGAACTTGCCCACCACGATGCCGAGGAACCCGCCGACGACTGAGACCAGCACGGTCTCGGAGAGAAACTGGAAGAAGATCTGCGCCGGCGAGGCGCCGACGGCCTTGCGCGTCCCCACCTCGCGCACCCGCTCGTTGAACGACGCCAGCTGGATGTTCATCACCACGATGCCGCCAACCAGGAGCGAGATGATCCCGCAGATCATGAAGGTCATGTCGTACATCTGGTTGTTCTGTTCGTTGCGCTTGAGATTGGCCACGCGCGAAAAGACGTCGAAGTCCTTCGTGCCGTGCTCGCGGCTGAGAATGCCCTTGATCTCATCGACCGCTTCCTGATTGCGCTTCACGTCTTTCATGCGCACGTGCATGAAGGAGACTTTGCCCTGCGCCAGGGTGTCGCCCTTGCGGGTGACGAAGGTGGTGAAGGGGATGTAGATCTGCCGGTTCATCCAGCGCATGACGTTGCGCTTGTGATCGAAGCTGAAGTACTTCTCTTCCATGATGCCGACCACGAGGTAGCCGGTGCCGTTGATGGTCAGCGTCTTGCCGATGGGATCGTCGCTGCCGAAAAACTCCTGGGCGCGCTCGGTGCCGAGGACCACCACGCGCGCCGCGGTGGCCAGATCGTTGTCGGTGATGAAGCGGCCCTGGCCGGCGTGGAAATCGTTCATCGGCGAATAGGCCGGCGTGACCCCCATGATGCTGCGCGGCTTTTCGATGTCGCGATAGCGCAGGGTCATGTTCTCGTTGGCCACGGGCGAGACCAGATCGATCTCTTTGGCGTCGCGCTTGAGCACGAGAGCGTCGTGATAGGTCAGCCCCTTCGATGCCAGCGCCTTGGCGTCGAGCGTTACCTTGCCGGTCGGCTTGTTCGACACCCAGATTTTCTGGATGCCGCCGGAGACGCGGTAATACTCCATCGACGCCGACTTGCCCGCGACCGACAGCGAGAAGGTGGCCACGATCGATCCCGCGCCGAGGATGATGCCGACCAGCTGCAGCATCGTGCGGCCGAAGTGGTCTTTGATGTCGCGGATGCCATCGAGGATGGATTCGAAGAGGATCATGGATTACTCGTTGACGATTTCGCCGTCGACCAGCGTGATCCTTCGCTGCGTGCGCGCGGCGATGGCGGGATCGTGCGTGACCAGGACGATGGTCTCGTCGTGCGCGGCCAGCTCTTCAAAGATGTTGATGATGTCCGAGCCGGTCTTCTGATCGAGATTGCCGGTCGGCTCGTCGGCCAGGATGAGCGACGGGTTGTTGACCAGAGCCCGGGCGATGGCTACGCGCTGGCGCTGGCCGCCGGAGAGCTCGTTCGGACGATGCTTGGCGCGCTTCTCCAGGCCGACGCGCTCTAGCGCTTTGAAGGCGGCGTCGCGGCGCTCTTCGCGGCCGACGCCGGCGTAGAGCAGAGGCAGCTCGACGTTCTTGAGGATCGACGCGCGCGGCAGCAGGTTGAAGGTCTGGAAGACGAATCCGATCTTCTGATTGCGGACGCGGGCCAGCGCACGCGCCGACATCTCGGCCACATCTTCCCCATCGAGCCAGTACTTGCCGGTGGTGGGCGTGTCGAGGCATCCGAGGATGTGCATCAGCGTCGACTTGCCGGAGCCGGACGGACCGATGATGGCCACGAACTCCCCCTTCTCGATGGCCACATCCACTCCGCGCAACGCCTGTACCGCGTTCTCGCCGGAGTCGTAGGTCTTGGAGATCTCGTCGAGCTGGATGAGAGCCTTCTGTGTCTCCCGCTGCTCTTCGTATTGGAGTAGTGCGCTCATGTTTTTTGGCTCTCGGGTGTCGGCTGTCGGCTGTCGAGAGTTGATGAAATGCTGGCGGGCTGTGGGCTCCCGACACCCGAGAGCCGACAGCCGACAGCCTGTTAATCGTCGTTATCGTCCTTCTTCTTATCCGCCGGCAGCGTCGGATCCTCGAGGGCCACTTCCTCGCCCGGCTTGAGGCCGGTCACCACTTCCACGCGGGCGTTGTCGGAGAGGCCGGTGACGATGGTGCGCTTCTCGAAGAACTGCTTCCAGCCGTCTTTGTCGGGCGGCTGGCCGTCCTTCTTCACGGCCTTGGTAGGGACGGTGTTCGGGTCGAGCTTCTTCTTGACGAAGACCAGTTCCACGCCGTCGCGCTGGAAGACCGACTCCACCGGGACGGTGAGCACTTTGTCCTTCCGCTCGCCGTTGACTTCGATGTTCGCTGTCATGCCGGAGCGCAGCTCGCGGCCCTGGGCGTCGAGACGGATCTCGACGTCGAAGACGCGCACTTTGTCGTCGATGCGCACAGCCGGAGCGATGCGGTCGATGCGTCCGGCGAAGGCAACCTTGGAGTAGGCGTCGAGCGTGACTTTGACCGGCATGCCTACGCGGATCTTGCCGATGTCGACTTCGTTGACGCCGGCTTTGACGATCATCTTGGAGACGTCGGCCACGCTGAAGAGCACGGTGCCGGCGTTGAAGGAGGAGACACCGCTGGTGATCGTGTCGCCGATCTCGACGTTCTTCGTCAGCAGAACTCCGTCCATCGGCGAAACGACGTTGGAGCCCTGGAACTTGTTGGCGGCCTGGGCGATGGGGATGCCGCTGCGCTCGACGATGCTGTATTTCTCTTCAGTCTTCTCGTACTCCTGTTTCGCGGCCAGATACTCGGCCTCGGAGTCGCGATTCTGTTTGCCGGCGAGGAGGCCGGATTCGAAGAGGCTGTGGTCGGATTCGTAGTTCTTCTTGGCCTGGTCGTAGCGGATCTTCGAGGCGGTCAGAGCGTTCTTGACGTCAGCGATCGACTGGGCCTGGTTGAGGTCGGGCTCGATGCGCGCCAGCGTCTCCCCGCGCTTCACGGAGTCGCCGTCGCGATGGAAGACCTCGACGACTTTTCCCGAGACGACGGATTTGACGTCGACCTTGACCTCGGGCTGGACGTTGCCGACCTCGGTGACCTTGACCTGGATGTCGGCGACCTCGGCCTTGCCGACTTTGACCGGCAGCTTCACTTCCTGCTTCTTCCCGCCGGCCTTCATGGCCACGAACGTGATGACGATCGCCACCGCCAGGACGATGATCGACCACACCGCGAGTTTCTTCTTCCGCTTGCCGCTCATAGAACGCTCCTCGATACGTTTGCTGCCAGCTTTAACGTTCGAGAAGGCCGAAGGTTTCAGGGCGTGACAGGTCGTCGGGATGGTTCTGCCGAACGACGGTATTCGCGTGAATCACCACGCGGTCCCGTTCGCCATCGATGAAGACGCCGCCTCCGTTGTTGCCGGTGATCACGCTGCCGCCGAGTTGCGCGCGTTCGGTTTGCGCGAAGTAGATGCCGCCGCCACTGGCCGACGGCGCGTACAGCGCGTTGTCGGTGACGCGGCTGCGCCACATGCGCATGCGGCCTCCCTCGGCCCAGATCCCGCCGCCGCGCGCGGCTGTCGGTGAATAGACGGCGTTGGCCTGGATCGAAGCACCGGCAATTTCCACGTCGCAGTTCTGAAGATAGAGAGCGCCGCCGCCGGTCAGAGACGCGGAATCGCAGTCGACGGTATTGCCCGCCAGCATCGACTTTTGAATGCGAGCCCTCGCATCGCGGCAATTCATCGCAGCGCCGGGCGTCGTAGACCGGTTGCCGGCGATGACGCATTCCTGAAGACTGATGGACCCGCCCGCGACCGCAATCCCGCGGCGTTGTCCGTTCGAGCGGATCTCGATGCCGCTGAGATGGATGGTGGATCGTTCGACGGAGAGAACGGCGTCACCGTCGCTTCCGCTGATCGTGACTCCGCGCCGCGACAAACGCGCACTCTGGAGCACGACGTATGGCTTGTCGACAACGCGGAGACTCTCGGCGTAGTGCCCCGGCGCGATCACGATCGTCGTCGGGTTGGCGATCGCCTCGATGGCAGCACGGATGGTCGGAAAGTCGTCAGGAACCAGGAAGACGTCCACGGCGCGGCATCATACGTGCCGTTACCGCACATAGCTGCGCAGCCGCGTGCGCATGATGTCGTTGGGGCTGATGAAACCGGCCACGCGGCCTTCTTCGTCGACCACGGGACAGCGATCGACGCCGGCATGGGCCATGCGCCGGATCAGATCGAGCATGTCGTCGCCGGCGTTGGCCACGATGACGTTCGGCTGCACGTGCGCGGCGATCGGCTCCTCCATCGTACCGGCGCGCGCGGCGACGTCGATCGCACTTGCGGCCAGGACGCCGAGGAGCTTGCCGTCTTCGTTGACGACCGGATAGGCGCGGTGGCGGGCGCCGGAGATGCGGCGGGCGGCATCGAGCATGGAGAGATCGGCGCGCACGGTGATGATTGAAGAGCTCATCACGTCGGCGGCAGTCAGTCCGGCAAGCGGATCGTTCGTCTCCACCGGCTCGCGGAAACCTTCTTCATGCATCTGCAGTTCGGTGAGGCTGTGCGGCGTGATGCGGCGCGAGAGGCTGGTGGCGATGGCCACGGCCAGCATCACCGGCAGCACGAGGCCGTAGTCGCCGGTGGTCTCGAAGACGATGAGCACGGCCGAGACCGGGCAGCGGAGAAACGCCGCGAAGAAGGCGCCCATGCCGATGAGCGCGTAGGCGCCGGGATCGACATGCGCGTGCGGCAGGGCCAATGCGGCGAGACGCCCGATGCTTCCGCCGAGGGCTGCACCGATGAAAAGTGAAGGAGCGAAAGTTCCGCCGATCACGCCGCACGACAACGCCGCCACGAACGCGGCGATCTTGCCGCCGAACGCAATGGTGGCTTCGCGAAGCGTTGCGCCGCCGTGCAGGAAGAGCGACGTCGTTTCGTATCCGACGCTGAGAATGCGCGGAACGAACACGCCGATGGCGCCGACGATCGTGCCGCCGAGGGCCGCGCGAACGGCCACGTGCGGCACGATGCCCGCCATCACCCGCCGCAGCTTCCAGATGGCCAGGATGGCCACGCCGCCGGCGATTCCGGCGACGACGCCGGCGGCGGCGAAGCCGATCAGCTCGCGCAGATCGCTCCACGACGCCGGCGAGACCGGCAGGATCGGCTTGCCGCCGAGCATCAGCCGCTCCACCACCGCCGCCGCGACCGCGGCCACGATCGTGCCGCCGAGGAGATCGCGGCTGGCCGTGCCCATGACCTCTTCCATGGCGAAGACCACGCCGGTAATCGGCGTGTTGAAAATCGCGGCGATGCCGGCGGCGGTACCGACCGGGATCATGCTGCGCACGACGCTCTTCGGCGCGCGGGCGATGCGGGCGATCCACATGGCCGCGCCGCTCGCGATGACGACCGTCGGTCCCTCGGGGCCGAGCGGAGCGCCGGCGCCGAGGGAGACTGGCGTCAACGCCAGCGTGGCCAGGATGCTGCGATCGTCGAGGATGGCAACGTCGTCTTCATACGCCCGGCGCACGCGCGCGAGATTCGCCCCCGAGGCAAACGGCGCCACGCGCCGGATGACCAGCGCGATCAGAAACGACGCCACCGCCGGCACGGCGATGACCAGCACGAGCCGCAACGGCGTGTGCTGATGAAGCGCGGCGCCGATGAGCATCCAGCGCATGGCGTCGACGAGCTTGTGAAACCCGACAGCGACGATGCCGCACGCGGCACCGGTGACGATCAGAAGGAAGAGTGGGAAACGGCGCATCGAGCGAGACAACTACAGCACAGACAAGAGTGTCTGTGCCACATGCAGCCGCGCGACAGGGCAAATTTGAGCAAGTAGCAGGGCCAATGTGGCGCAGACACTCTTGTCCGTGCGTCAGAAATACTTGATCGTCAGATCGATCAGCTTCTTCTTGAAATTCGTGTACGGCGGATACAGCAGCTGAATGGCGCTGAAGCGCGTCGGTTGTTCGAAGACGCCGCGGGCGTTGGAAAAGGCTTCAAATCCGAAGACGCCGTGGGCTTTACCGACGCCGCTCTCCCCCACTCCACCGAAGGGCAGGTTCAGCTGGTAGAACTGGATGAGGGTGTCGTTGATCGCCGTGCCGCCGGCGGTGGTGCGGCGGATGACGTCTCTGATCACTTTGCGGCTGCGGCTGAAGAGGTAGAGAACGAGCGGCTTCTCGCGCGCGGCGATCACGCGCAAGGCATCGTCGAGGGTCTTGTAAGTCATCATTGGCAGCAGCGGGCCGAAGATCTCCTGCTGCATGACCGGCGAGTCAGGATTCACATTCTCCAGCACGGTCGGCGAGATGGCCCGCTGGTGGAACTCTCCGCCGGCCACGACCTTCGCGCCGCCGGCGATGGCGTCGTCGAAGAGGTGCTTGACCCGCGCTGCGTGGCGCTCGTTGACGATGATGCCGGTCTCCGGAGCGATGGCGGCGCGGAGTTTTTCGACGAAGGAGTCGCGGATGGACTCGTCGACGAGAAGGTAGTCGGGAGCGATGCAGATCTGACCGGAGTTGAGGAACTTGCCCCAGGCGATTTTCCTGGCCGCCTCGTCGAGGTTGGCGGTGCGGTCGACGATGACCGGCGACTTGCCGCCCAGCTCGAGCGTCACCGGCGTCAGATGCTCCGCCGCCGCTCTCATGACCACGCGGCCCACCGCGGGGCTTCCGGTGAAGAAGATGTGGTCCCACTTCTTCCGCAGCAGCGCCTCGGCCACGCCCGCGTCGCCTTCGACGACGGCGACTTCGCTCTCATCGAACAGCTCACCGACGATCCGCTTCATGCACGCGCTGGTGTTCGGCGTCATCTCCGACGGCTTGATCACCACGCAGTTGCCGGCGGCGATGGCGGAAACGAGCGGGCCGAAGGTGAGGTTCACCGGGAAGTTCCACGGCGAGATGATCAGCACGACGCCTTTGGCCTCGTGCACGATTCGCGAGCGCGATCCGAACAGCGCCAGCGGCGTGGCCACTCTACGCGGGCGCATCCACCGACGAAGATGCCGCATGGCGTGCCGGGCCTCGGAGACGACGGGGTAAATCTCCGACATGTCTGCTTCCGAGGCCGGCTTTTCGTAGTCGGCGAGAAGCGCGGCCTGAAGATCGGCGCGATGGGCGAACATCGCGTCGTGAAGCCGGCGGAGTTTTTTGATCCGCTCGTCCGCCGAGGTCGCCGCTACTGCGTCGCGGTTCTGGCGCTGCCTGGCGTAGATGCGCTCGATATCGTCGGTGGCGGATGCCAGAGCAAAACGCGGATCGATGCTGACCATCGATCCGCAGTCTATCTCGATTACGGGAAGTCGATTTCCGCGACGTCCGTGAACTTCACCCATCGGAAAAGTCCGGTGGCTTTGTCGCGGCCTCCGAAGTCGACTTCGGTGAAATGGCAACTGTCCTTGAAGAACACCGGCGTCGTTCCGCCCGTCTTCATTTCGGCGCTGGCAGTCAGCAGCGGACCGTCGCAACACGTTCCCAGCGTCGACGAGGTGGCCGGCCCGACGATCTTCCGGAACTCCAATTTGTTCGGGGTGAACTCGGAACCGTCAGGCTTGCAGAAGTTGGCGTTGTCGCTGGGGATGTAGCTGCTGAACGGCAGCGCGTAAGCGAAGACCGCGGTGCCGATGTCGACGGTGTATGTGACGCCCGCTGTCGTCTTCACGGTGACGGAGGGAAGCTCGGTCAAGCCAATGTCGAGCTTCACACCGTTCTGCGCGGTCACTGTCTTCTGAAACGGGGCGAATGCGGGGTGTTGAACGCTGATGCTTACCGGCGTGCCGGTGGGGATGTTCAGGACGAACTCGCCGATCCCGTTCGTGCGCACGGACTGGTCGCCGTAGGAAACGGTGGCCTGCTGGACCGCGAGGCCGTTGGAGGCGTCCTTTACGGCACCGGTGATCGGAGTTGCCGGGCCGGCGACAGGCGGCGCGACCGCGTGCCGGCGGCTCTGCGCGGGTTGCGCGGCGCAGGCGGTCGAGGCGATGAGCACGCCGATCGCGAGCGCGCACGTGCTGCCGGTAAAACGGGAAACATGAGTCATGAACAAATCTCCTTTGCTTGGGTGGCCTGCGAGAGGTCGCAGGCTCAGAGCATGGTAGCCGAACGGTATACGAACGGGAGTGTCGAAACGTCCCCTCATATACTTGCGCCTGCGGCGCGTTTTCGGTTGTCGGTGCTCGGTTGTCGTGCTCGGTTGAACCCGCAACTCGCCGGACTCTGCCTTTGAGAACTGACCACCGAGCACCGACAACGCGGCAAAGCCGCACACCTATGCACCTTTTCGATCCATACACCATCCGCAACGTCACCTTCCGCAATCGCATCTTCGTTTCGCCGATGTGCCAGTACTCGAGCGACGACGGCATGCCCAACGACTGGCATTTCGTTCACCTCGGCACGCGGGCGGTCGGCGGCGCGGGGCTGGTGATGGTCGAGGCCAGCGGCGTCTCCCCCGCCGGACGTATCACGGCGTGGGACAGCGGCATCTGGTCCGAGGATCACGCGAATGCCTTCCGCCGCATCGTTGATTTCGTCGAGGCGCACGGCGCGGTTTCCGGCATCCAGCTCGCGCATGCGGGACGCAAAGCATCGACCAATGTTCCCTGGCGCGGCGGGCACTTCATCCATGACGGGCCGGCTTCGTGGCAGCCGGTGGCGCCGAGTCCGATTCCGTTTCGTGAAGGTGATCGCGTTCCGCATGAACTGACCGTTCCGGAGATCGACGAGATCGTCGAACAATTCGTTCATGCGACGCGGCTGGCTCGGAGTGCCGGATTTCGCGTGGTCGAACTGCACATGGCGCATGGCTACCTGCTGCACGAGTTTCTTTCGCCGCTCAGCAATACGCGGACGGACGACTACGGCGGCTCGCTGGAGAACCGGATGCGCTTTCCGCTTCGTGTGGCGCAGCGCGTGCGCGAGAGCTGGCCCGACGACCTCCCGCTCTTCGTTCGCATCTCGGCTTCCGACTGGGCCG
>Ga0157378_10001136_pt1 | contig 24233 bp, 20 predicted proteins | sample M65metaG_FD_115309 | JGI IMG/M metagenome (GOLD analysis project Ga0157378, IMG submission 115309) | Miscanthus rhizosphere microbial communities from Kellogg Biological Station, Michigan, USA - M6-5 metaG | ecosystem: Host-associated > Plants > Roots > Rhizosphere > Soil | place: USA: Michigan...
CGATCCGGAGGAGACGATCGACCTGGCGGGCGACCCTGCCTACCGCGACCGGCTCGAAGAAAGCGAGCGGCGCCTGCGAGCCATCCTGGATCCCGAGGCCGTCGACGCGCGCGCGAAAAAGCGCCAGGCCGAGCTCCTCGCCCGGCACGGCGGCCGGGAAGCCGCCTTGGCGCGCGGCGACCTGGGCTTCACGCCCGCCCCAGGCACGACCGCCGAGATGAACTGAACACGGTCGACGGGCGCGACGTGGCGGCCGGTTTCTCGTGTCGCGGTCCGCCTCGGTCCGCATCGCCTGACCGCTTGATCTTGTTTTGCGATCCGGCCGAAGCCGCTAGGGTGCCCGACGATGCCTCATGGCGGTTCCCTCGATCGAGCAGCGATAGCGGAGTTTCGTGCGTCTCCGTGCGCGGCAGCGAGAACTTCGACTCGGGTGTTTCGACGGTTTGTCACGGATGCGTCGCTTGGAGACGGGTCTGCTGCGTCGAAGGCTGCAACTCATTGACGTCGATACCTTCGAACGCATCGTCGCGCAAGATCGGTTGAAATTTGAAGCCGGGCTTCAGCAGTCCACGCTCCTGCTGCAGAAACGCGAGTACGGTCGCCGCCGAATGCACCCAGTTGCGACCGCCGGATTCCGCGAAGCCCGGGCCGCCGGTGGAGCCGCGGTCCCCCAAGGCATGATCCTTGGAATCCTTTCCCATCCAGAAGCCGAGCACGATCCCTTTTTCTGGATGATCTGTGGGGCCGGGAACGAACAGCAGGAGCCACACATCGGAGGTCTTGCCGTCCGCGTTCGTTGCAGTGCCCGTCTTTCCTCCAATCTCGCCCGCGGACTCGAATGGAAACGCAAGCGTCCGCCGTTTCCTTTCCTCAGGTTTCAGCTTCCCGATCGCATCGCTCAACGGATCCATACCGGGGATGACCCCGCTCCTGATCGCCGCAGCGGTGCCGGTGCTGCCGATGTCGAGGGGGGCCTTCAGCAGTTCAGTCATCGCGGCGGAGACGGCCGGATGCATAAGCCGCTCTTGCGGGGAGCGGTTTTCCCCCTTGATGTCGCAATCCTTAGGACGCCCGTCACGATCCTTGTAAAGCAGCGATTTGTGCCCGCGGCACACATCGTTGGCGAAGCGTGGCGTCACCCTGAAGCCGCCGTTCACGAACGCGGCGGTCGAGGCCATCGCCAGCGGGTTGACCTCCGATGCGCCGATAGCGGTTGTTGGATAGGGCTGCAGGATGTGCTTCGCGTCCCTGGGCATGCCCAGGCGATACGTAAGCTCGATCACGTTCTTGATTCCGGCCCGCGCGCCGGCGCGCATGGCGGCCGTGTTGCGCGACTCCCCGAGAGCAATCCGGCAGGGAATTTCTCCGCGGTACTCCGGCTCTGACCGCGAGTGAAAGTTCTCGATCTTCTTGGCGCCGCGCCCGCGACCCAGCGAGACCAGGATCGGTGCATCGAGCACCGTGCAGCGCTGTAGCACCTCGGCCGCGATCTTCTGGACGGACTCCGGCGGCGACTTCGCGGCCAGCACCTCGCTGGTCAGCCGCTCCACCAGGCCGCCATAGGTGAAGACTTTGAACGTGGATCCCGGCTGCCGCCAGCCGCTTGCGATCACGTCGTACTTCAGTTGCCGGAAATTGACATTGCCCACCTCGGCGAGTACGTCGCCGGTGAAATCGACGGCAAACGCGCCGGCACGCAGCTGGTTGTTGTCGACGTCGTCCGGATGTCGCGCAACATACGTGTCGAGCGTGAGGCTAACCGCTTTGGCAAGCACCTCCTGGAGCCCGTCATCGCGCGTGATCGATATCGTGAGGCCGCCCTTGCTGATCGGAAAGCGATCCTTGTACAGGATCCGCACCCTCTCGAGAAAATGGTCATGCGTGCCGCATCCGATGCCGACTGAAATGATTTCCTTGCGGAGCGACCGCGCGATCGAATTCGCGGCGCGGGCGTACTCCACTTCCGTGATCATGCCCTGATCCAGCATCAATCCGAGTACCCGCGTAGTGCCGCGCGAGACTTCCATCCAATTCGCATCGCGGACGTCGTCCGGCGCTGTGAGTAGCGGATCCAGCGCAAACGATCGATCCGGGAGTGCCGGCTTGTTGATGAGCGACACGATGAACGCCGCCTGATGGAGGGCAAGGTCCTTCGCAGGCTTGCCGAAGTAGGCCCGGCTGGCCGCTTCGATGCCGTATTGTCCGCGCCCGAAATACGGCATGTTGACGTATTTGAGCAGCAGCTGCTGGCGCGAGAATTGACGCTCGATCCGCAGCGCCATGATGATGTCGCCGAGCTTTTCCTTCTCGGTTGATTGACGACCGGTGCCGGCGCGAAGATGCTTGGCGATCTGCATCGCCAGCGTCGAAGCGCCCGAGCGGCTTTCATGCAGAACCCGCTTGGCCAGAGCACGTGCGATCGCTTGTTTGTCGATGCCTTCGTGAATGAAAAAGTTCTTGTCCTCGGACGCCAGAATCGCGTTGACGAAGACCGGCGGTATCTCGGCGGGATCGTTGAGGAGAATGCGATGCTCGGGCGAGGAGATGCAGGCCACCGTCCTTTGATCTTCGGATACGATCATCGACTGCTCGGCAAAGTAGGCAGGATCGTGCAGTCGCAAGATTGCTTTCTTGTCGAGGCCCAGGCGGGCGTCGATTTCCTCGGAATACCGCGAATCGATGGCCTCGACCAGCGATTCCAGACCGACATAACCCGCTATACCCAATGCCACGAGCACCCCCAGCACGAGGAAAAGGCGGCGGACGATCCTGCCCAAAAAGAGCAACAGTGCCCAAGGCAGCGTCAAGAAGACGAACCTGAGTTTCCCGTTATCGCCTTGTTCCATCGTCCATTTCCGCCGGCGGAGAAGCGGCGCACATCGCCTCTCGCCGCAAACCGTAAGTCAGAAGCACACGTTGTACCAGAGGGACTCGCCACCGGTTCGCAACGAGCGACTGTTTTTTCGTGGCCCAACCATCGCACAGGCGCGCCTTGGCGACCACTTGTCGCGGTTCGCAGCGACTGCCAGACGATCGCCTCGGACGGCGAAGAGCCGTCGTCGAGGCGGGGCGAACTGGCGCTATCGACCCGAAGCGGAAATGGCGCTCCCCTTAAAGCTGTGGTTCACGCCGGTCGAAGCGGTCACCCGCCAGCGTGTGCGCGGTAGCGCGGAAATGCCTTTCCGTTTCAAAAGGGCCGCGGCACTTCTTCGCCGGCGGTCCTTGAACAAGCCACTGCATCGCGGTCATCTGCGTCCGGATGGTCGCATCGTGCCCTTACGCCGGCTATTGCTAAGATCTATGGCCCCAAACCGCGTGCCGGGGGGATGACCTCCGGATGTTCGGGATGGTGCACGCGTGTGGCGTATTCGAGGTCAACGAGTGAGTGTCCGATATGCGCCGCGACAATCCGCGACGAAAGCTTGAGCAACGAATCCTGCGTTGGGCGTGGGTGATCGCCGCGCTAACGTTTGTGGCCCTTTGCGGTGCCTGGTTTCTGCAGAGCACCATCCCGCGGCACATCGTTCTAGCCTCGGGGCTGAAAGATGGGCTGTACCATCAGTCCGCGCAACGCTACAAAGAAATTCTCGCACGCGATGGGATAACGGTCGAAGAACGCCTGACAGGGGGCGCCGACGAGAACGAGCGACTTCTTCACGACCCCAAATCCGGCATCGATGTAGCGTTCCTGCATGGGGGCGTCGTCCGGCCCACTGACCGCGGCAGCCTCGTGATGCTCTTTGCGCTCTACTACGAACCGCTGTGGATCTTCTATCGGGGTTCCACGGATCTGTCGCAGGTCGATGAGTTGCGTTACAAGCGGATAGCAGTCGGCTCATCCGACAGCGGAGTGCGGGCCTTCACCGAGCCACTGCTCGCCGCCAACAACATCACGGGCTTCAATACCAAGCTGGTTCCGCTGGTAAACCTCGAGGCGCTCGACGCGCTGCAGAAGGGCGCGGTCGACGCAGCGTTCTTGATCGGACCCGCCCAGTCGCCAACGATCTGGCAGGCATTGCACGATCCGTCACTCAAGCTGAGAGCTTGGAGCGCGCCGCGGCCTATCCGAGAAGGTTTTCCTACATCACGAAACTGACGCTTCCACCGGGGACCATTGACTTCGCGCTCCATATCCCGGCGCAGGAGGTCAACCTGATTGGCACCCGAGCCATGCTCGCTGCCCGCGAAGGACTGCCGTCGGCGATCATCAGCCTCCTGTTGGAGGCCGCCCGCGAGTTGCACTCCGAACAAGGATATTTCGAGGCCGACGACGAATTTCCCAATGTCGCGACGGTCGACCTGCCCGTCTCGGCGGACGCAATCCGCCAATTTCGCTTCGGTCCCAGCCTGCTGCACCGCTATCTTCCGTTCTTCGTTGCGACCTACGTCGAGCGCTTGATTGTCCTGCTCGTTCCGTTGCTGGTCGTGCTGGTGCCATTGATCAACTTCTTGCCCCAGATCCTGCGGTGGCGTGTCCGTTCTCGAATCTACCGGTGGTATGGTGAGTTGACCCTGCTTGAACGCGATGTGCGCACGCGGACCGGCAAGCTGCCCGTCGAGCAATGGCTCGCCGACATTGACCGCATCGAACAGGCCGCGGGGCGCATCCGGACGCCGGCCAGCTTTGCAAGCGAGGCGTATACGCTCCGCGAACATATTGGCCTCGTTCGCCGCATCGTATCCGCAAAGGCGAGCAAATTCGGATCGCCACCGCAGGGGTAGCGCGCCGCAGCGTGCGCTGTTCACCCGGAGGTGTCTGCAAGACTTCCACCGAGCCGTTGCATCGATTGCCCCACCGCATCGGTTATCGTCCGCGCTGCTTGCTCAGACTTCGGCTTGCAGCAAACCGGCGGGCGGGTTTCGCTGACGATGCGTCTCAGTTCAGATCGCTATCCTTGTAGTACTTGGTTCCCTTGGCGGTGAGCTCGAGCGCCAGGCCTTTGTCCGTGACCTGGTAGATCCAGACGCCCGGTGATACCGCGACCGCGCCCTGATACGCGGAACCTTTGTCGCCGGACTTCGCCGCCGCCGTTGCCTGTCCACCAAACTCCCAGCCCGAGTTGATGAAGTTGTTCAAGGCAGCCTCGGTCTCGAATACCCAGACGACCTGGAACTTCTTGGCGCCGAAGCCCAGGCCAGCCTGAACTTCGGCCATCTTCATATACGTCGTCGCCTTGGTCTTGTTGTTGACCGCGATGCCCTTGCCGGATCCGCCCCCGGCGACAAGGATCTTCATGCCGAAGTTGCTGAACGCGGCGTAGCCGGCCGCGGATTGCACGGCCTTGCGCGCCGACGGCGCCGCCTTGTAGACCGCGGCGAGCGCGTCCTGGCCCGCTTTCCGCACCTCCGCCTGCTCCTTCGCCTTGTCGGCCCCGAACGCAATGCCGGGCGCCACGAGCGCGGCGGCCATTGTCAGCACTATGATGAGACGATTCATGGGCGTTCCTCCTTCAGTAGAGGCTGCGGACCAGCGAGCCGAATCGCGACGAGCCATGCAACGTCGCGCCACACGCTCTTCGGAGTTCTTCTATCCGTGAGCGGCTCCGCGTCGTTTGCTCCGGCGCAGCAAGACAGCGGGAGCCACCGCCCCTCGCGGGCCGCCCCGAACGATCAATAAGGGGGAGGGACGACCGCGAACTGCGACCCCTGCGGGGCATACCACGTGCTTCCGCATTGTTGATAGACGACGCCTCCGTAGTTCACCGGCGCGCAGCCGGGCGGGGGGGCGCGCACGATCGAGCCGACTACGGCCGCCGTTGCCGAGATCGCAGCCGCAGTGGCCACCGGATGGTAATCGTTGTCCCAACCGTTGTTGCAGCAATTGTTGTTGCCGCTGACGTTCACGTTGACGTTGCGGTCGACGTTTACGTTGTTGACGTTGTTGACGCTGGTGCTGCGGACGTTGTTCGAGCGTGCATCGGCCTTGGTGTTGTTCACCTGCGCGCTTTGTCGCGCGCCACCCCCAGCGGCTTGCGCGCCACCGCCGGCACGAGCACCGCCGCCGCCGCCGCCGCCACCACCGCCCCGACCACCACCACCGCCGCGGTCACCCGCCGCATCTACGTGGGAAATCATCGCAAAGCTGGCCGCCATGAGGATGACGGCCGTAGTGACCGGCAATTTCGCGAATAGTGTGTTCATGATGGCAATCGCCTATGAGGTCTTTCGCGGAACGATCTCGATCTTCTTGCCTCCCGGAGGCGGCGTGAACTTGAACACCGAATCCTTGAATGTCGGCTTCAGGTTCCAATCGATCACCGAGATCGACTGCGGACGCGCTTCGTCGGCGCGATTGGTGATCACGATCTTGCGCGGCAACGGCTTGCTCCCCGTGCTGATCCAGATCTGCCAGTCGATCGTGCCCTGGCGAAACGCGTAATGGTCGCAGAGATCGTCGTCGACGAAATCCTGCCCGGCATTCATCGCTGATTCGATCTTGTCGAGCTGCGCCATCGGCGTGCCGAACAGGAACAGATCCTGCAACGGAAGCTGGACGCCATACCTCTGCTCGAGCTTGTCGATCAGGCCGCCGATCGGCTCGGAGAACTCAACCGTCGAGTAATACTTCTGCGCGGGCGTATAAAACGCGACCGTCTTCCCGTCGTAGATGATCTCGCGCTGTGAACTGGCATTGCGTATCACGGCGCGCAGCTTGTTTGGGCGATCGACGTCCAGTTCGGCCGTCGCCACGTGCTGCAGCTTCTGTCCATCGGCCAGCACGCGCTCGCCGGTCGCCTCGGTCGAAACATGGAAGCGCTTCAGGGTCTGCAGGAACGCGCCCATGTCCTTGAGGGCCTGAATGGACGCCGCATCGATGGCATTTGCCGACGGCACGGCCGTGCCGGTCGGCGCGGCCTGCGCAAAGCTCCTGGGCGCGACAAGCGACGCAGCCAGCAGACCTAGCGCGAGGATATTTCGAAGCATGGGACTGATGCCCTGAATCCCTTCGAACGAATTCGTCTCGACGGCCGAGCCGAGTGCGGCTTTGGGAATCGTCATCCTTCTCTCCCGTTTGTACCTCGCTGCCGAAAATCGAGGAATCGGTCCCATCTGACACCTCCGCACCTGCCGTGTCAACCGCTTGCTCCGGAGGGGTTGTCGGGGCGGGCCGCGGCTGCCGCGCTGCCGCTGGCCATGGCATCGTCGGGCGCCACGGATTCGCCGCGCTCTCTCGCGCAACCACCATTTCTCGCACCGTCCCCTGCGCGAGATGATCCTGATCGCATCGGTGAACGGTCAACGGGATGCACCGGTTGCCGATCGAGAACGTAGATTGCACCCGCGAGTGCAGGATGTGTATCGATTGTGCGAATCGAGCGACGATGCGTGTCGCTGCCCGTTGGCACGGGCGGGTCGCCGCCCTTCTCCGTAGCCCGATCAGAATCGGTAGATGGCTGACGCGAGAATCGATTTGCGGGCGCCGAGACCTCCTTCGAGGAGGATATAGCCGTCCTTGCCGAACTCGAGCAGCCCCCCGAGCAGCGTGTTCCATGGTTGAGTCGGCGATTGGAGCACGATGAATTGAAGGTCGGTATTGGCCACGCTGCCCGCGACCTGCTGCTGGATGGTCTGATGCATCGCACCGGCCCAGACCGCCGCGCCCATCGAGTTGCCGAAGGTGCCGTGCAGACCCACCCTAGCCGAAAAGACCGTCGCGATCGGCTTCGTGTCAGCGATCAACGTTTCGTTTTCGAACGATAGCTTCGTCTGCGTGCGGTTCCAGTCGGCCACCGCGATGGCGATCAGGTCGTGCCATTCACTGACCTTGAAACCTCCCTGAAGCGTGAAACCCGCGCCGTAAGTCGGGCCATTGAACGATGCGTTGAGCTGCAGTTGCCTGGGCTCGATGATGTCCAGAATGGGATCGGCGGGCACCTGGATGAGGCCCTTGGTGGTTCCTGTCGTGTATCCACCGAGCGCGTAGACCGACAGGAACGGGAAGACCAGGACGTCGAACTTCAAGGAGACGTTCTGCTGGGACGTGTCGACCGTATTGATCTGCAGAAAATTCTTGACCGACACCGGTGGCCCGTTGCGCGCCAGCTGCAGGTCCTGGATTTGCACCGGCTGCCGGGCCGCGTAAGCAGTGACTCCGATTCCAAAGGGATACGGAATCTGGTAGCCCCTTGCCTCCGCTTCCACGCCCCATATCGGCAGTCCCGACCAGTGCGGAGTGGGCACCTGGCCTTCGTCCGCATGGACGCTGACGGAAAGGACGGAAAGCGCGAACAGGGCGTTCGCGAAGAGCGGAGGCCACGGTTTGGAACAGGACTTCGACATCGTCAGCACCCGGGCCCCACTGTTACATCGAAAGCTTCCAAACAGCGAACGAGCGCAACGCCGATGGCGCTGGCCCTCATGGTACTCCGCAGGTTGCCTGCGCGGTAACGCTCCGTTCTACCTCTTGCCGGACCGGACGTTCTTGATCACGCTGGCGATCGCGCCGACCGCCGCGACCGCCACAGGACCGACGATCGGAACGGGGACTGCCACGAGAGCGCCAATTGCGGCGCCGGCGGCAGCGTCCTTGCCCATGTCGTGCTGCAGAACCTTCTTGCCCATTTTTCCTGCCTGTGCAGCGGTGGCCGTCGCGAGCTGCTTGCCCTTGTCGGCTGCCATTCTTGCGTCCTGGCGATCGACTTTGCCATCGCGATTCAAGTCGCCCGCGAGAACCGCTCCCTTCTTCACGAGACTGCCAGCAGACCTGGCTGCACCCGCAAGCTTCTCGCGGGCAACCTTTCTCCTCTTTGCCCCGGGCAAGCTCGCGCCCGGATCCGTCGCCACATCGATTTTCGCTGGCCTGTGTGACATGGAATTCTCCCGAACGGGTGCAGACATGATGACGCGCCTGAGACGCTGCACGGCGTGACGCGCTGACGTTTGCGGCCAATCACCACAGCACCGCGACATGTCAGTCCACGATCCGCCGCCCTGTGACAGGTGGCTCCGACTCGTCGCCCTCGAACATAAGTCTGTAGGCGACCCCCGCAATGGCTGCACCGATCATGGGTGCGGCCCAGAACAGCCAAAGTTGGGCCAGCGCCCATCCTCCGACGAAAATGGCCGGCGCCGTGCTTCGGGCCGGATTCACGGACGTGTTCGTGACGGGAATGCTTATCAGGTGAATCAGCGTAAGCGCGAGACCGATCGCGAGCCCGGCGAACCCGACTGGAGCCCGCTGGTGCGTCGTCCCCAGAATGACAATCAGGAACATGAAGGTCATCGCGACCTCGGTCACGAGCGACGCGAGCAATGTGTACTTGCCCGGAGAGTGCTCCGCGTAACCGTTCGCGGCAAAACCGCCTGCCAGGCTGAAGTCCGCGTTCCCGCTCGCGATGAGGTACAGGACCGCGGCCCCGGCGACCCCACCGGCCACCTGCGCGAGTACGTAACCGGGAAGGCTCGCGGCAGGAAAGCGCCCGCCCGCCCAGAGACCGAGGGAAACGGCAGGATTGAAGTGCCCTCCCGAGATTGGCCCGAGCGCATAGGCCCCGGTCAGGACGGTGAGGCCGAATGCGAGCGACACGCCGGCAAATCCGATGCCCAGCTGCGGGTACGCCGCTGCGAGGACCGCGCTCCCGCACCCGCCGAGCACGAGCCAGAACGTTCCGACGAACTCTGCTGCCAGCTTTGCAAACATGGACGGTCTCCTCGGTACCGGATCACCAGGCGCGAAGCAGCATCGGATTCGCCGCCAATCTGCCGCGCCGACGCTGCCTCATTGGCGTTTGCGGATGCTCTCGCTCGCCTCGTTCGCGTTGTCCATACCGTACCGCGTCTTGCGGTACATGTTCAAGTCGTGTTTCGGGCCACGGCGAACGCCCTCATCGGCGCCTGCGCCGCCATCGACGGCCGCAGAGATGCGGTGTGCGGTATAAACCCAATTTCCGGGTCTGCCCGGGCCGAGGAACGACTTTCGCAAGCGCGCGTCTCGGTTTCATCTTGGTGAATCGTCTTGCCGGTTCAGGTTGCAGGACAACACCCTGTCCGGTCTCGATGATTCGAACAGTGGCGAGGGAGGATATTCAGCGATGAGACCGAACGCGAGGGATAGCGCCGCGCCCAAGGCGACGTCGAGGCGACACTGGCGCCGATTCCGGGATCTGCTGCGGAGCAAGTTGGCCTGGGGCCGCCTGTACCACGCCACCAGCTACCTCAAGTCCGCATTATGGACCGTCCCGCTCGTCGCCATTGCGCTCGAGTTGCTGGTGGCGCCGCTGATCCGCGGGGTGGATACCTGGCAGCGGTGGAGGCTGGCCGAGCTTGCGCCCGCCGGGGCCACTGCGCTCTACCAGACGGTCATCACACTGTCCCTGTCATTCCTTGTCTTCACCTTCGGCTCCTTGCTTGTTGCGATCCAGGTGGCCGGCGGCCAGCTTACCCCGCGGATCATCGCTACGACGCTACTGCGCAACAACGTCGTCCGGTACAGCGTGGGCCTTTTCGTGTTCGCGTTGGTTTATGCGGTGGGCGCACTCAACCATCAGGAGGAAAAAGTACATCAGCTGGTCGCCACGGTCACCGGCGTTCTTGGCGTTGCATGCATCGCCGTCTTCCTCTTCCTGATCGACTACGCCGCTCGCCTGCTGCGGCCCGTCAGCGTCGTCGCCAAGGTTGGCGACGAAGGCATTGCGATGATCAAGGCGGTCTACCCCGACCCGGCAAGCGCGCTGACTCCGCAGGCCGCCGGAATGGATGCCCGGCATCGTGCGCCAAGCCGCGAAATCGAGCATCGGGGAACGTCGGAAATCGTGCTCGCCGTCGACATCCCGACGCTGGTCGCGCTGGCGCGAAGCCACGACGGGATGATCGAGTTCGTGCCGCAGGTGGGGGATTTCATCGCCTCGGAACAGCCCCTGTTCGTGCTGCACGGTGGGGCGATGGCCATCGACGACGAAGCGGTGCGATCAGCGGCGGCTTTCGGCCCCGAACGAACGCTCGAGCAGGACCCGATGTTCGCGTTCCGAATCATTGTGGACATCGCCTTGAAGGCGTTGTCGCCGGCGATCAATGATCCCACGACCGCCGTCCTCGCCCTCGACCAAGTGCATCGCCTGCTGCGGGCGGTGGGCCAGCGCAGCTTGCGGGGCGAAATAATCGTCGACAGCAGCGGACAGCCGCGTCTCATCTTTCGCACCCCGAACTGGGAGCACTACGTTCAGGTCGCGTGCAGCGAGATTCGCGCTTGTGGCGCCGACAACCTTCAGGTCGCCCGGCGCATGCGGGCCATGCTGGAAAATCTCCTGAGCACGTTGCCCGCGCACCGGCATGCGGTTCTGAAAGCGGAACTCGCTTTGCTGGACTGGGCGGTCGAAACGAGCTTCAGCCGGCCCGAGGAACTCGCGCTTGCGCGCATTCCCGATTCGCAGGGACTTGGCGGTTCGTGGGGACCGGCTCGCCGAACGCCGGCTGACCGCCACGGCGAAGCATCGGTCTAATCGACCGAGGAACGATAAGCGGCCCTGAAGTGCGCGACAAGGCGCAGAGGTCGCAGGAACTTCACTGAAGCGTCCTGGGTGCGCACGTCCATTCGTGCGTGCAACGGCGCACCCAGCAATCGTCGCATCGCGCGACGCGGACGCCGGTTCGCCGGTTACTTGGCCGGAACGATGGCGGTCAGGAGCCCTTGGGTGTACGTCACCTCGACCTGGTCACCCTTCGCGACGCGCTTGAACTGCTCCGGATCCGAGACCACCATGTCCACAATGCGCTGCGGCCCGCGCAGCGTCACGACCTGGGTCGCGGGGTCGACCGCGACGACGTCCGCCACGATCGTCACCCGGCGCCCGACGGAGCCGGACACTTTCTCGCCCGAGTTCATCTGCATGGCGCCTTTGCTTTCGGTGCGCGCGACCGCCATGCCGCCGCCCTTCTTGAGCTCGACCGTGAACGCTTGCTTGTACGTGGCGTTGACCGTGTCGCCGACCTTGATCGCGTCGAAATTCGTGACTTCCGAGCTGGCGGTGACCGTGACCTCGTTGCCTTGCGGTCCCTTGAGTGTCACGTCGCGCGTGGCCTTGTCGACGGCGACCACCGTCGCCGGGATCGTGATCGTGCGTCCGACGCCCGCCTTGCCCGGCTGCGCACCTCCGGTCACGGTCGGTGTCTGCGCCATCGTAGTGGTTGCGAACAATGACACCGCAGCGCATGCCATGGCCTTGATAATCTTCGTTTTCATGTCGAGCCCTTTCTGGTTGAAAGCCTGCACGTGCAACCAACCTGACATCCCACTCACTTGCCCACCACCGGCGGCGCGATCCATCGGCCGCATGCGACGCCGTCGGCATTTGTCGACACACCGTCCCGCCGCCTCGCCGGAAATGACGCTTGAACTCCGCCAGTCCGCCGTTTTGAGGTCGTCCTGGATATCGCACGCATCCGCGATGTGCCCGTCGGCCAGCGTCGTGCAGTATACTATGTAGGGCACACGTGGAGGGCGAGTCACGTGGATTCGATCGGTACCCGAAGCAATCGCGGAGGCGCCGCCCGGCGCTCCGAGGGCCGGTCTGATTCAATTCAAAACCGCGCATCGGTGCCGACAGGTGCCGGACGTGTGTCATTCGCGGCGCCCCCTCGATTCTTCTTTGTAGCCCGCGCGCCAATCTCGCTGCCCGGCGCGATCAATGCGAAATCAGACGCGCCCGGCTAGTCCGCAAAGCCTGGCTGCACCCGCTGGGCCCGTTCCGCCACGCGTCACAGCGCACAGTGAATGCAGATGTCCCCGGTCAAGCCATTGCTGCTCATCCGGTGACGCGCGAGGTGGCTCGGTCGGCCCGCAATTTGCGTCGCCGCAGGCCCCGAACCGAAACTCCAGAGCCCGTGGGCAGCGGGAGTTGCCTGGAACCGGGTTAGCCAAGGGAGCGACAAATGAGCTTGTACGACAAGCGTGAGGCCGAACTGGAGCGCGGCTCTTCCAGTCTCCTTGAAGTTTTCATACGCGCGGGACTGATCTTCGCGCTGGCGGTGCTTTGCTATCAGGTCTTTGCGCCCTTCCTGACATTGATGGTATGGGCAGTCATCCTTGCCGTCGCACTCTATCCGCTGCAACAGTTCCTGGCAGCGAAGACGGGAGGCAAGCAAGGTCTTGCGGCGAGCCTGATAGTGATCCTCGGGGTCGTGTTGATCATTGGCCCGACCGCCATATTGATGAGTTCATTGGGCGATTCGGTCCAACAATTGGTCCACGACGTGCAGAACGATGCACTTGAGATTCCGGCCCCGCCTGATTCCGTCGCGGGGTGGCCCGTGGTCGGAGAGCGGGTGCATGCGATATGGTCGCAGGCGCACGACGATCTTCCGACACTCGTGCGCAGCATGCAGCCGAAGATCGGCGATCTGGCCAAGTCCGCGCTTGCCTTCGTCGCCAGCATCGGAGGCGGGCTGCTGCAGTTCCTCGCGTCCTTCATCATCGCCGGCATCCTCATGGCGTTCGGTCAGTCGGGGAGCCGCGGAAGCCTTGCCGTCTTCGAGCGCGTTGCCGGGCCGGCGCGTGGCGCCGAGTTCACGACCCTGGCGACGGCGACAATACGAGCCGTCGCACAGGGCGTCATCGGTGTCGCCTTCATTCAAGCAATCATCGTCGGCCTCTGCCTGTTGGTCGCCGGCGTGCCATGGGCCGGCGTCCTGTCGGTGATTGTTCTAGTGCTCGGTATCGCCCAAGTGCCGGCGCTGCTCGTGACGTTGCCGGCCATCGGCTATATCTGGTGGCTCGGGGACTACGGAAACGTCGCAGCGATCGTGTATTCCGTGCTGATCTTTGTCTCCGGAATGACGGACAACGTCCTCAAGCCGCTCATGCTGGGCCGGGGGGTCGACGCACCGATGCCGGTGATCCTGCTCGGCGCGCTCGGCGGCATGGCCGCTGCCGGTATCCTTGGGATGTTCGTCGGAGCCACCCTGCTGGCGTTGGGCTACCAGCTGTTCATGGGCTGGGTTGGGGCCAACCGCCCTGCGGAGAAGACCTCCGCAGACGAGAAACCGCGGAGCGCTCCGATTCTTTGACCAGCTGAGCCGCGATGCGTCGAGGAGGTGCTCCGGCAGGCAGCTCGTGGGGGCCGGAGTGGCGCAGACGACGATCGTCGACACGCCCCAATTTCGAGACTGGCCGATAGCACTGCTGCGACGCGAGCCGTATGCTGGAGCGGATGCCGGCGTACACGACATCGGTTGGCGATTGCGATTACAGCGGAAACGACCACGTAGCGTCGCCCAATCCACATCGGACAGTCACTCGAGGGGGCGGAGTGTTGCGAAATGCGGTGCGCGCGAGCGACCGGAGTCCGGGCTTCCCTGATCGCACGCGCCGAGCAGGAGATTCAGGGATGCACCGGCGAACCTTTCTTCGTGGCGTTGCGTTTAGCTACTTGCTCCTCTGTCGCCCGCTGCGCGCGCAGCACCCCTCGAAAGTCGCAAGGATAGGGTACCTGGCGACCGGTCCGCTTGATTCCCGCGAGCAGAGATCGGGACTCGAAGCCTTCAGGCAAGGACTACGCGAACTCGGCTACGTGGAGGGGCAAAACATCGTCATCGAGGTCCAACATGCGGACGGGAATCTGGCGTTGTTCCCAAGCCGGGCCAGTGAACTCGTCCGCCTGAATCCTGACCTCATCCTCGCCACCAACACGCCAGCAGCCAGGGCTGCGCAGCAAGCAACTTCCACCATTCCCATTGTTGTTCCGGTGATGGGCGATCCCATCGGAGACGGACTAGTCGCCAACCTCGCGCGGCCGGGCGGGAATATCACCGGTCTAACGTTTATCGGACCGCAATTGGTCCCAAAGCGTCTGGCGCTGCTCAAGGAAGCGCTTCCGACGGCTTCCCGCGTCGTCGGCCTCTGGCAACCCCACGCCTACGGTGAGCGAACGATGAGCGACATGATGAAGGAAGCCGAGGCCGCGGCACGAACTCTGGGGATGCAGCTTCGACTCGTTGCGGTGCCGGCTGCCCCCGACGGATTGAACCGGGCGTTCGCTGTGATTGCAGGAGAGCGCGCCGACGCGCTGTTCGTCTTTCCGAGCCCGATGTTATTCACTGAACGAAAACGCATTATCGACCTTGCCACAAGGCAGCGGATGCCTTCGATGTCCCAAGACAAGGGGTTCGTGGAGCTCGGCGGTCTTATATCCTTTGGGGCGAACCTTACGGACCTGTCCCGGCGAGGCGCCCGTTTCGTCGACAAAATCCTCAGAGGCACCAAGCCCGGCGACTTGCCCGTCGAGCAGCCCACCAAATTCGAGCTCGTCATCAATCTCAAAACCGCGAAAGCCCTCGGCATTGCGATCCCGCAATCGGTCTTGCTGCGGGCGGACGAGATAATCCAGTAGCTCGGTGCGATGCCGGTTGTGGGCGGTCGGAGGCGGCCGTGAGTAGACCGATGGCCGACAACTCCAAACACGAAGATGGACCTTGCCGGGGCGAGGCCCCGCGCCCGGGTCGGCGAATCCACGTCGCCCGACTCGACGCAAGGGGCAGACGCCAGCTGGACGACCCTGGCGGCGCGGCATTGGTCGCCGTTGACCCTCCCCCGCCTCGGCCTGCTGAGACTGTGTCGGCGCCGTAGGTGCGCCGCCGTACATACAACAATCGCGCGGAGTGCTCTTATGAGTGTCGCGTCCATCCCGGCGCGGCATATCGGAGGGTTTGCTTATGCAACCCCATAGTGTCGAAGGTGCGCGGCCCGCCCAGAAGCCACCCAGCGTCGTTCTGATCATATTTCAATGCATCGCGTTGGCGGCGCTTCTCGCTGGCGCCAGTCTTGTCCTTGCGGATGCAATTGTTGGCTGGGCAGATCTCGCATGACGTCCAAACGGGTGCCGTGGTTGTGGCGTCGCCACGACGCATCGGCGGACGAGCCGCTGACTTGGGCGAAGGCTTCCGCAATGGTGATCAATTTTGGCGTGGCCGTCCTCTTGTCGGCCATCGCTGGCTGGGCGGCGCTTTATTATTTCGGAACGATGTAGGCCGTTCGGCCACCTGCGTCGTCACATTCACCAGGTCGTCCCGCCGTAGTGGACCACCGCCCACACCGATGCAACCAGCATGAACGCCGAGCGCCCTGCGCCGGTCTCGTTCTACTGTTGAACGCTCATGTTGAGCAGGTGACGCAGGGCATCAGGATCGGCGAGCCGAATGGATCGTCCGCTCATGTGGATCAGTCCCTCTCGATTGAAACGCGAAAATAGGCGACTGACCGTCTCGAGCTTGAGGCCGAGAAAGCTGCCTATTTCCTCGCGTGTCATGCGCAGGATGAACTCCGTTGATGAGTAGCCGCGTTCTTGATACCGGCGCGACAAGTCGAGCAGGAACGATGCCAGCCGCTGTTCAGCGCGCATCGCGCCCAACATCAGCATGACCCTTCGTTCGCGCGCCAACTCCATGGCCAACATCAGGTGAAGAGCATGCTGCAGCTGAGCGTGGCGACGGGCCACTGCTTCCAAGCGATCAAACGGAAGCGTGCAGACTTCGGTGTCCTCCAGCGCCGCAGCTTGGCTCGGGTGGAGACGCGTGGCCAATCCGTCAGCGCCGATGAACTCGCCGCGCATGTGATAGCCCATGACCTGCTCGCGACCTTCCTCTGTCACCATGACCGACTTGCATGAACCTGAGCGTATTGCATAGAGCGCGTGAAACTCTTCACCTGGCCGATAGAGGACCTCTCCTTTCGCGAGACGGGTGCGCGACGAAACGATCTGCTCAACCGCACGCGTGGCAAAGTCGTCCAGGCCGGCAGTCAGGCACAGGTGCCACACCTCGCAGCCGACGCCACAAGCTGCCGGGGGAAGACCGCCGCACGCCGCCACCGTAACTGCCGAGTCCCGGAGCTCGTCTTGGAAGGCGGCGCGATCGAGAAGTGTGCTTGCGCCCATGATGGCCTTCCTTTTCCGGTAGGGACGCGCGGTGCGTACGTGCGCGGCGGCATCCTGCCCCACAGACACATCGGGAGGCCGGTAGAACTCGGTACGAAAGAGCTGCAGCGTTGAATCGCCCGCTAAGTAGCGCGCCTTAACACCTGTCTCGCTGTCGCCGAAAGACGCGCGTGAAACGCCCACCCCTCCCGACGGTTTCGTTTTGCGCGTGCCGATCTCGTCCGTCTGTACGTTGCCGCACATTACGCACGAGCCGAAGCCGGTCGCAGTCGCCGAGGCTCACCGACCGAGCGGCGAGAGGCCACGAGCCCGGGAACGCAGCGACTTGCGACTGCATCTAATGTGTGAAACCGGGAACCGGGTACAACGGATCTATGGAGGCGTCTATGGAACCCGCATCAGTTCTGACCACTTCGGCGGTCCTGCTTGCCCTCGCAGCAGCAGGCGGACTGATGATGGCGGGAATCAGGTTCATGCGGAACCAGTCACCGCCCGCCTCTGTGGCAATGCTGCACGGAATCCTGGCTGCTGCCGCCGTCACGCTCCTGCTTTACGCCGCTTTGACCGTGGGACTGCCGAGGACGGCACTTGTCGCGCTGGCGCTCCTTCTAGCTGCTGCCGGTGGTGGTGCACTCCTGAATCTGAATTATCACTGGAAGCAACTGCCATTGCCCAAGTGGCTCGTCATCGGCCACGCCATCGCCGCGGTCGCGGGCTTCGCGCTGCTGTTGGCAGCTACTTGGCAGACGCGCGGGTGATGCGCGAGGCGGATACGCGAACAACTAGAGATGGATAAACCGGCGTCGGGTCGCGGCGACTCCTCCAATTGGAAGCAACGCAGGCGCCGACGTCGCCGGGCGGCGCTTCGCCGCAACATCGCGGCAGGCGCTACCTGGGAGGTACGTAGGATCGCGGGAAAAGCACTCGAACAGTGGTCCCTTCCCCCGGCTTCGACTCCATCTCGACGGTCGCGTCCAGCAACTCGCACAGACGCTTGACTATCGACAAGCCAATGCCTTCGCCGCGTTCTTGTTGGACAGCGCGCCGGTCTGAAGTCGCATCCGACGCATCGGGTTCGAGCGCGTCCTCAGACCGATCGCCTTCGCGCCCGGAAGCTTCGCCCTGACGAGCTTCCTCGGTCGCTTCCTCTAACGCTCCCGCTATGGGCGCACCAGGCCCGGCGTGAAAGCCCGGCCCGGTGTCTTGGACACGAAGCATCCAGCGATGCTCGTCGCTTTGCCGACTGTCTCCCCACGCAACCGTTACGCCGCCGTGCTTGGTGTATTTGATAGCGTTGAATAGAAGGTTCTGCGCGATACGCTGCACTTTGACTGCGTCCCCCTCCACCGCGAGGCTGGCGGGCCCCTCAACCCGGAGGTACAGCCCCTCCGCTTCTACCAAAGGCAGGGCTCGATCGCACAACTCCCTCAATACAACCGCGACATCGATGGACTTCACCTGGCGCTGTTCCTGGCCTGCTTGCAGTCGGGCAAGGCTTGTCACCTCTTCAAGGAGTTCGCGCAACGACACGACGTTCTTGTTGAGTATCCGCACGAAGTCATCGCGCAACCGCTCGGGGACGCCGTCCCGCGTCAGGCCGGCGGTGGCATTGACGACCACGCCGATATTGCCACGCAGGTCATGCACGGCTTCTCGCCACAGCTCGGCGCGCTGGCGCTCCAAGTTGTCCATTTGTTTCAGCGCCCGTTCCAGATCGCGCACGTTTCCGGCTGCTTCAACTTGCGCCAGCTCAAAATACTTCGCGGTGCTCTCGATGACTCCCTCGGCGCAGATCTGCGTCCACGCGCGTCTTGCGGCAGGCATAACGCCAGGCTCCAAGTTCGAATGAGCGGACGCGTAGTTTTCCAATTCGTCCGCGACGCACAGTTGCAACCGGCCCCACTCGCGAGCTACTTCGCGAAGATCGTAGCCCTGCTGCCAGCGCTGCAGCCCATGCGCTGCACCTTCGTGTTTGTGCTGATCCTCATAGTCGACGTCCTTACCGTCCGCCGTGACGACCAGCTTGCGGCAGAAGGCGTCCAATATCTCCGGGATGTGATCGTTTAGCAGGCTGCGCGGCAGCGACGCCCCAGTATTCATTTCGGGGTCGCGCTCGACCGCCGTGCGCCACGCCTGCATGATGGCTTTACGCCGGTTGACCAGATACATGGCCAAGGCCGAAAGCTGCTTTTCATGTGTATGTCGTGTATCCATACGCTTCCGCCACTTTGCTTCCGAGTCCGAGTCAGTGGTCGTCGCCGGTACTGGGCGACGTCGGCCGATTCCTTCGAAACCCCGGGGTACGATGGTGCACCGAGGATCGGATCATAGCCAATCCCTTCTCAATGCCACCGGTGCGGTGCTGAACGCCCAGGTCGTCGCAACCACTGACGTCGGACACCACCTACGTTACGCAAGGAGGATTGCCGCTAGCACGCTTTCGATCGGCACGGCTCAATCGTTGCCGAGCACCGGCGCCATCCCACCACCTAGGAGATTGCATGAGCATCTTTGGCTCGATTCTGGACAAGATCTTTCATCACAGCACGTCGCCGGCTGGATCCGCAACGGCGCAAACCACTTCTGCGCAGGCAACACAGCCAACGGCGCCTCAAGTTCAGCAGCCCGCCGCGGCGCCCCAGAACGCCCCTTCCGCACCGCGGTCGCTGCAATCGGTTGACGTAGAGGCAGTGCTGACGAATCTTGCAACGACCAAAGGCGGCGGCGGCAACTGGAAAACGTCGATCGTCGATCTGCTCAAGTTACTGGACCTGGACTCGAGCCTCGCGGCTCGCAAACAACTCGCGCAAGAGTTGAATGTTCATGCCGGCGCGGACGGTACCGCTGAGCAGAATGTCGCGCTGTCGAAGGCAGTGATGCAGAAGCTGGCTGAAAATGGCGGCAGGGTCCCGGAGGCGCTTCGTCACTAATGCGACGACCGGTTTCAGCCGGTGCGCTACGCCGGGCCTGTTCTCCCTTAACGAGCGAGGCGTTTCGAGGGACGTCCGTTGTGCCCGGTGGCCGAACGAATACCTGCAGGACATACCAGGACGAGCATAGTCGCAATTCGGACGCCACGCATATCGTTCCTTTGATCAGTCGCGTGACTATACTCGGGACAGTGCACGCGTAAGCATCGCTCGGCGAACGGGCAGGAGTTTCACAAACACCAATCCTGGGGAAAGCGGCCGGTTCGCAGCTTGCCTACAACTTCCATTGGGTAAGGATCAGCAGGCTCGCGCAAGCTGCCGACGCAGCTCTTTCGCATTCTTCAGGGCGTAGCCCTCGCGATCGTTGTTGAAATATGCCCATACGTGCGCCGCGCCGCAACGGGCGATGCGCTCGGTCCAGGTGGCGAGCTCGCCACGGGTGTAGTCGTGCCTATACCAATGGTCCTTGCCGTGAAAGCGAATGTAGACGTCGGCTGCGGTACTGATGAGGGCGTCGGGTAGACGCGGTGCGCTCGCGGAGCAGAATATAGTTCCGCTGTCTCGAAACGTCTGGAAGACCCGCTCGTCCCACCAACTGCGATGCCGGAACTCGACCACATTGCGCCTTCGGGGATCCAGCTGTCGAAGAATGCGATGGAGTGCCGCTTTCGAGTAGTGGAGACTCGGAGGAAGCTGGAACAGGAAGCATCCGAAACGCGGGCCTAGCAGATCCGCGATGAGACCAAAATCCTTCACGAGCGTGTCGGTTCTGGAAAAGCGCTTGACGTGAGTGATGAGCTCGTTGACCTTGATCGAATAGACGAACCGGCGCCGCCCAACCTGGCGATTCCAGACCGCGACGGTCTCGAGTAATGGCCAGGAATAGAAAGGCGCGTTCAGCTCGACGGTCCGGAACTCGCTGGCATAGTGGGCGAACCATCTGCTGCTGGGCAAACCGGATGGATAGAATGCGTCGCCCCAATGCCGGTAATACCACCCTGAACATCCGACGTAAGCCCGAGATAGTGCGGCACGTTCCTGCTGCGTTCCGGAAGAGTTGGCGCACGCCTCATGGCTCAATCGCGCCGCATGCATTTGTCGTGCGCGAATCACATTCCGGGCACGCTGCGCGGCACGGCGCGCGACGCGAGCCGCACGCCGCTCGGCCAGCCGCGCTTCACCATCAGCCATCGATGCGTTTGGGTGTTCCATGGTGGACGCTTAGGCACCGGGCTCAGATCAAGATCGGAACAGCGGCCGCAAATACGGTGCGGTGCGGCTTGTCTTCGAGTGCGCCACCGCGCTCGGCGGACCTTCGGCCACGATGCGGCCGCCGTCGTCCCCGGCGCCCGGCCCCATGTCCACGAGCCAGTCGCTGACGGCCATGACATTCACGTCGTGCTCGACGACGACGACGGTGTTGCCCCCGTCGACGAGCCCTTGCAGCTGCGCGAGCAATTTCGCGACGTCCGCGGGATGCAATCCCGTCGTGGGCTCGTCCAAGACATACAAAGCGTTGCCACGTCCTGCGCGTTGGAGCTCTGTCGCCAGCTTGATGCGTTGCGCTTCGCCGCCCGAAAGTTCCGTGGCCGGCTGTCCGAGACGGACATAACCCAATCCCACCTCGCGCAACACGCCGAGCGAGCGGTGCACCACCGGCGCGTCGGCGAAGAAGCTGAAGGCCGCGTCGACGGTCATCCCGAGCACTTGGGCGATGTTCTTGCCACGATAGTCAACCTCGAGCGTCTTGGCGTTGTAGCGCGTCCCGTGGCACGTCGGGCACGGCGAGTACACGCTCGGCATGAACAACAGCTCGACCATGACGTAACCTTCGCCCTGGCAATGGGCGCAGCGCCCTTTCGTCACGTTGAAGGAGAAGCGGCCCGCATCGTAGCGCCGCGTGCGCGCTTCGCGCGTCGAGGCGAACAACTCGCGAACGTGGTCGAACAATCCGGTATAGGTCGCGAGATTGGATCGTGGCGTCCGGCCGATCGGCTTTTGATCCACGCGGATCAGACGCTTGATCGACTCGAGGCCCTCCTCGATGCGACCCGCGAGAGGCGGCAGGACGGCGCGCTCCAGAGGGTCGAGGTCGTCCGTCTCGACCTCCGTTTCGTGTCCGAGCGCCCGTCCGACCAGGTCGACGAGGACCTGGCTCACGAGCGTCGACTTGCCTGATCCGGAGATGCCGGTGACGGCGCTCAGCACCCCCAGCGGAACCGCGACGGAGAGATCGCGCAGGTTGTTGCGCGTCACGCCCGCGAGCCGCAGCCAGCCCGACGGCGCGCGCACCTTTCGGGCAAGCGGTGCGGTGGTGCGGAAGAGGTAACGCGCGGTATGCGATTGCGCGACGTCGGCAAGGCCCGCCGGAGGACCGCTGTACAGAATCTCTCCGCCATGCTCCCCGGCGTCTGGCCCGACGTCGACGATCCAGTCCGCATGACGCATGACATCGAGCTCGTGTTCGACCACGAAAAGAGAATTGCCCGCGGCCTTGAGGCGGTCGAGCGCACGAAGAAGCGCCTCCGTGTCGGAGGGGTGAAGTCCCGCGGAAGGCTCATCCAGCACGTAGACGACGCCGAAGAGGTTGGACCGGACCTGGGTCGCAAGCCGCAGACGCTGCAGCTCGCCCGGCGAAAGCGTGGGCGTGCTGCGCTCGAGGCTGAGATACCCCAGGCCGAGATCGAGCAAGATCTCGAGTCGAGCGCAGACGTCTTCGCTGATTCGTCGTGTGACTTCGGCTTTTTCGGGGTGGCGTCGTTCGAGTTCGACGAGGGACGCTGCCTTGCCGGTGGCATAGGGATGAAAGATCTTGCCGAGGTCGTTGAGCGGGAGCCGGCCGATCTCGGCGATGTCGCGGCCCGCGAATTTGACCGCGAGCGCCTCGCGCCGCAGGCGCTTCCCATTGCACACCGGGCATAGCGCGCCGATCATGTACGCCGCAACCCGGCGCTTCATCATGGCGCTTTGAGTGGTCGCGAACGAGTGCAGGACATGGCGGCGCGCGCTGGTAAAGGTGCCCATGTAGCTGGGCTCTTCCTTGCGGCGCAACGCTTGCCGCGCCTCCTTGAGGCTGAAGCCCGCGTAGACGGGTACGCGGGGCTGCTCATCCGTGAAAAGGATCCAGTTCCGCGTTGCTTTTGGAAGATGGCGCCACGGCACGTCGACGTCGATGCCCAGCGTGGTCAGGATGTCCCGCAGGTTCTGTCCTTGCCACGCGAGCGGCCATGCAGCGACCGCTCGCTCGCGGATCGTGCGGGAGGGATCCGGCACCATCGATTGCTCTGTGACTTCGTAAACGCTTCCGAGCCCATGGCATTTAGGGCACGCGCCCTCCGGGGTGTTCGAGGAGAAGGACTCGGCGTAGAGCAGCGGTTGGTTCCGCGGATAGTCGCCGGCGCGCGAATACAGCATTCGCAGGAGGTTCGAGAGCGTGGTGACGCTGCCGACCGACGAGCGAGTGGTGGGCGAGCCACGTTGCTGCTGCAAGGCGATCGCCGGAGGCAGGCCTTCGATTCCGTCAAACTCCGGCGCACCTACTTGATGGAAGAGCCGACGGGCGTAGGGCGCGACCGATTCGAGGTATCGGCGCTGAGCTTCCGCGTACAGCGTGCCGAAGGCCAGCGACGATTTTCCCGAACCGGAGATTCCCGTGAAGACGACCAATGCGTCGCGCGGGATCTCGACGTTCACATCCTTGAGGTTGTGCTCGCGCGCACCGCGAACTCGTACGAAGCCAACCTTTTTTTCATCGACTTGCATTGGCATGCGAGCGGTGGCGTCACGAGCTCCGATTTGACGGACCTGATGGCGGCTTCGGCGCTTGGACGCTTGGCGCAACCGAGGCAGACTCTGCGCGGAGGTTCGAGCTAACAGGGCCTGGCGCACGAACAGGACGCGTAAGAAAGGACGACTTTGATATATCCGCCTTATCGGGAGCACCCGATCAACGCTGATACGTGTGTAGGACGGCGCTAGAGCCGGGCGCAGTGCGCATTGCTCGAGCTCGCCAGCACCATTGGTGCAGCAAAGTCACGTGCCATTGCCCTCACGTACCGAGCGGTCATGGCTGGGGGCCGGCTCGCAGGAACAGCGCGCGCCGCCGTTCGGTGGCAAGTTTCCTTGATCGGGCTCGGCTTACTGGGTCGCCGTGATCCCGCCATCGACGTACAGGATTTGGCCCGTGACGAAGGCGGACGCCGGCCCGACGAAGAACAGCACGGGACCGCTCACGTCGTCGACTTCGGCGATCCGACCGAGGGGAATGCGCTCGAGCAGGCGCCGGTGCACTTCAGGATCATTCCAATCGGACGCCATTCGCGTGCGCACCACGGTCGGCGCGACGCCGTTCACGTTGATCCCGGCACGCGCCAGCTCGACGGCATGCTGGCGCACGAGCATCGCGAGTCCGCCCTTGCTGCTGCAATATGAGGAATAG
>Ga0157378_10001137_pt1 | contig 24215 bp, 18 predicted proteins | sample M65metaG_FD_115309 | JGI IMG/M metagenome (GOLD analysis project Ga0157378, IMG submission 115309) | Miscanthus rhizosphere microbial communities from Kellogg Biological Station, Michigan, USA - M6-5 metaG | ecosystem: Host-associated > Plants > Roots > Rhizosphere > Soil | place: USA: Michigan...
AGATTCCAGTCGCCTCGGGCATGGCAATCCAGGTCGACGTAATCCCTCAGTCCACGCAATATTTTTCTACACGAATGGAAGACGGAATCGTGATCGCCGACGCGGAGCTAAGAGAGCAACTAAAGGAATTCGCGCCGGACTGCTTCGAGAGATGCCAGAAAAGGCGAGTATTCATGGGCGAGGTGCTGGGGATTGATTTACCGGAGGAGGTCTTGCCTCTCTCGAATACCTGCGCGATTGTGCCGCCGTTCTTTTTGGAGCCGAATACGGTTCTGGCGTTGGAGAGTTAGCCTCTTGCCGGCCGCAGTATCTATTTGTTGTCGTCCTTGCCCCGTCGCCGCACATAAGCCAATCCTTCCTTGAGATCGGCAAGCAGGTTTTCCTGCTCCCTTGCGATGTGGACTGGCTTGCTCTTTCCTGCGTCAGTGCCCACCCATCGTGTCAACTCTTCCGGCGCCGCAGACACTCGCCTGCCGCGGTTCTCGACCGGCATTCCGGACTCGTGCCAGCGTTGGGCCACTGCCGGCGTCTGCCCAAGGAATTTTGCGATGGCATTCCAACCTTGCAAACTACCAGAGTCAGAACTGGGTTTTGGCTCGGGCTTCGACCTAATCTTTCGCTTGGGCCTGGACCCGGATAGTTGTTTGGCCATGGTCTTACCTCGATAGAACACATTGGACCCGCGAAATGAATAAAAGCATGCGTCTCTAATTTACTGCATGGCAAGTGCAGCAGGCATGGCATTGGAACGCCAGGGGCAAGGTAGTGCCCGATAGGCTGAGGCTGATAAGGGGTCTCCTAATTCTGAGGCCTAGGCTGATACCAGAAGACTGCACCTTTGGAAATTGGAGGAAGCCGGTAGGACACATAGCCGGCGCTCAATGCGCCCTCGATTTCCTGGACATCCCCCATAAAAGGAAGGAAGAATGCTTTGCCCTTGACGGTTGCAGGGACTGCTATTCGCACTCCGGTCTGCGGAGTCTGTACCGGATTCACTCCGCCTTTCAATCCAGCAAAGTTCGCGAAATAGACGTGAGGATTACCATCGACTTGGGAGATGGAAGTGGCCATCATGGGAGAGGCCAAAATGTTAATGGTGTCCCCCCTCTTGAGGCTCCTCAGGAATCGGGCTTGCGAGTCAGGAAGGGTATTGTCGAAGTCTAGCTGCAATGCAGTTATGTAGGCTTTTCCCGGGCAATTCTCAAACCGGACGACTCCTGCGACATCGCCCAACTGGGTAACGTCGGTGCCCGTGACAACCAGTGTTTTCCCGCCCGTGGCGTATTTCCTCAACCAATCTTTCTCGGTTGCGTTCAGGATGGAAACATTAGGAAGAATGAGAGTCTCGCCCTTGAAGTTGGCCAAGGTACGCGGTGTCACGATCTGGAATTCGAGGTGTTTCTGCATCAACAATATGAGGATGCCCCGGTAGGAATTGATGAAATCTTCCGCATGGTAATTGCGGGTGTCTGGAGAAAAGTAGACGCCGACCGGATAAATGGGAGTACGGGGTAAATAGAACGTTTTCTCGTGCGCTTTGATCCAAGTAAAGATCTTCTCCCGAGTAGGCAGATCATTTGATCCGCCCATTGAATGCCCGGGCGCGTCCCAGAAGTTGGCTCCGGTCATGATCTGGGACATGGCGAGATTCATCATGGCTTCGCGCCGGTCGACTTTCTTGTCGCCATCCCAGGAATAGTTGAGGATCCAAGTAGGTTTTCCCTCCGAAAAGGCACGGAAGGAGTGCATCCCCACCTGGTAGGCGAACCAATCCATCGGAGTCCGCGACGACGCCATGTGATCGCCGTTACCAAATTCGTACTCGTGCGCGATAGCGTCAACCACTGGATAGAGGCTGTACACATCGGTCCCCACTCGCACAGATTCCTGTTCGATGCCGGGATAAATTTCAGGGATCGTTTTGATCTTAGGGTTGACTGATTTGGCATTCACGTCAATCTCATGCATGAAATCGGTGAATGTCTGGATGCGGAAGTCGGTCCACTTGCGGAAGTTAGGATCGTCAAAGTTTCCCAGCTTTAAGTCTTTGCGAGCGTTGAGCCCGGTCTGCTTCTTGAACTCAGCTACGGTGTAATCATCGAAGCTTGCCCAACTGTCCTCCCATTTATCGAAGTGGGTCATCCAGTAAGGGATGTCGACGTAGATACCATCAATGCCCGTGCCCGCAATCTGACGAACCCGCTCCATGTAGATCTTCCGCCATTCACTCGCGTACGGGCTAACCCACACGTCCTCGTCACCTTTCGCGATCCAAAAAGCCGAGCCTCCGCCGAAAATTGCCGGCTCACCGGTAATCTTTCGCTGCAGCCAGTCGGGATGCTCCTTGGCCAGCGTGTGCGGCGTGGAATCTGCCTTGGCGGTAATGCATTCCGTGCCCGCGATATAAACGTAGGCGTAATTGCCTGCCTGGTGTGCTTTTTCAGCCACCGCGCGAATGGCTTGGAGCTTTTCTTCCGGGTTGACGAAGCTTTCGTAGCGCCCAGGAATATCGTTGTCTACTTCAATCCCGAAGACATTACTTTCCTGCGCCTTGCGCACAATTTCTTCGGCGTTGTCGGACTTGAGGCCATAGCCGCCGATGCGGACGTAGTGCGTCCAGTCGTCCTGGCTAAAAACTGAGGAAGTCATGAAGACGATCGACAACAGCAAGAACGCAATTCGAGCAGTGCCTTTGAGTGTGAGCAAGGGTTTGTCCTTTATTCAGATATCAAGCCGTCGGAACACCGCCGATTGGATCGTCCAGGTCGGTGATGACCGGCCCGGCGCCGAAATCATACTTGTCGAAGTTATGGACAGGGAGGTTGGCGCATAGCTGGGACGCGGCTGCGCCCGCTGAGCGGAGAAAGGTCCTACGATCCACGCCACGCTCCTGGGTATTTCGTGTGGTCTGGGATTGAGTCCCCGGCAGCTTCTATACAGCCGCCGGGATCTCCCCCCTCAAAATTGGAAGCGCGCTCCGAATTGCATTCTGCGGTAGTTGTTGGTGGTGGAAGTCACAGTCCCGAAACTGCCGTCTCCCGATCCCACATCCGGAAACGCAAAGCGCTGATGATTGGCCGCATTGAACATTTCGGCGCGGACCTGCAGCAGCATGCCTTCCTTGAAGGTGAATTCCTTGGAAAGCGAAAGATCGACGTTGCGAACCCCGTCCCCGCGTAAATTCGAAAAATGCCGTGGCGCGTTGCCCGGAATGTTGTCCCCCGGGTCGGCGAAGCAGTCCTGGTTCAGATATGGGTCTCCTGTCCGGGCCGCCTCGTGATAGCTGATTCCGGTCCTCAGCTGCGAGCACACCACGTCCGGTCGTTGATTTCCGTCCGTTAGCCGGGAGTTGCTGTCAATGATTGCAATCGGCTGCCCGGTCTGTATGGTCAGGAAAGTATTCAACGACCAGCCACCCACGATTGCATCGGCCAGGTTGTTCATGCCACGCCCAATCCAGCGGCCTTTGCCGACCGGAAGGTCGATGATGAAAGCCGTGGTGAGGCGGTGAGTGGCGTCGTTCGAACCGATCCCATGCTCGGCCCGCAGATTGTCCAGCAGTTGGGGATTGTCGAACTCCAGATTCGTCAGCCACGCATTTCGTCCCGAGGAGGAATCGTCGGTCGCCTTCGAGAGCGTGTAGTTCCCCTCGAAGCTGATGTAGTGGCTCGCTCGCTTCTGGAATCGAATCTGTAGCGAGTGATACCACGAGGTTGCAATCAGGCGCGGCAGACCGGCAAAGCCTCCCGCGAACTGCGGAAACGGGTGCAAGAGGAGGCCCTGCGGGATCTGATCCTGCACGTACAGCGAATCGGCCACATCGGGGGCGTTGAAGATTGGCGTCGGTGGACAGTACGATGCCGGCGATGCCACGGTTGCAAAGAAGCACTGAAAAGGATTTGGAACTGAGCTGCCGAGGAAGTCGCTCACCGCCGTATTGTCCGGATCGTGCGTGGGATTCAGTTGCTCCACCAGCGCCTCGCGAATGCTCGAGGGCAGGAAGTTACGCTCCCGCGTGGAAACTGAAGCGCCTGCCCAGGGAAGGTGCGTGGCGCGGTTCGCGACATAGTCCGCCGCAACCACGATTTGTCCCGGCAACAGGTGCTGCACTCCCAGGTTCCACTGGTAGATTTCGGCATTGCGCGCGGTACCTGTATCCAGATCGCTGCCGTTGTCGAATCCCCAGTTCGCCAGCTTCCCATAGGTTCTGCCTTGCGGCGGCGCTAGCCCGGCCGGGAAGGGATTCTCGAGCGTCGCATATTGCGTCGCAAAGTTGTCGGTCGTGAAATACAACGGCGCGGACTTCGAGAACGAAGGCCCGGCGTACTGGTAATTGGTGGCCACGTTCATCCCATAGAAAAGGCCTGCCCCGCCCCGCACCACCGTGTTGCTCGCCAGTTGGTACGCGAATCCCAGGCGCGGAGCAAAGTTGTTCCGATCCACCCGGGCGTTGCGATGTTCAGAGTCCGCGAACACCGTCGTTCCCGTTAATTGCCCGATTTGCCCGAAGTCGAAGGTTGGGTCCGCACTGCGAGCCACTGGGATAGTGATCCCAGTGTCCCCCGTAAAATCGCTGTACTGCAGCTGGTTGTTTCGCTCCGAATAAGGTGTGCTCCACTCATAGCGCAGGCCAAGATTCAAGGTGAGTTTGGGAGTGACCTTCCAGTCATCCTGTATGTAAAAGGCGGTCTCGATCGATTTATCGGCTACCGACGGAATGATGTGCAGTTGGGAATCCTCCGGCGAGGGATAACCAACTAGCAAGGTCGCAAATGGATTGCCCTGATTGTTGTCTCCCAGGCCGCCATTGGGATCCTGGGTGGTCACGTCCCGCGTGAAGTTGAAAATTCCCGTGGGATTGTCCGGCTGAAAGAAGTTGTTAAAGAATTGTCGCTGCTCGCCGCCGAATGTGATCGAATGCCGCCCTTTCACCCACTGCAACGACGACGAGTAGCTGTAGAGAGAGTGCGCAAAAGCGGTGTCCACGCAGCACTGGGTAAACATGGAGAGGAAAGGGTCTCCCACATTGATGGCGGGCATCCGGTCCAATCCGTTCTGGTTCAAAACGGCCGGCAACCCCACGTCACTCAATGTCGGATAGTGATTGCTTATACCGGGCGCGTGTACTCGATCGACGCTGAAGCGATTCGTCCAGAGTGCGGTTGGTTTGATCGCCCAGTTATATTCAAGGTTACCGTTCTGTACAGTCGTCAGGTAGATCACTCCATCGCCCTGGTCCCCATTGCCGACGATGGTCGGAACGGTGTTCTCACTATGGGCTCGGCTGTAACGACCACCGATCTTGTGGTTGTTGGTGATCTGGTGATCGATCTTTACATCAAACTGCCAGGCAGGGGCGGTCGACAATGTCACCGTGCGGAAGTTTGGGTCCGGATAGCCCGCGTTCGGCACATTGGCATGCGGGTACAAATTCAAGATCGCCTGCCCGATGGGATCGATTTTGTCCGCGGGAATCTTGTTCAGAATTCCTCCGTCCGAAAATTGGTCGCGCGGACACACGAAGTTCGAATCCGTGTTCTTCGCACAGGGATCGTAAATCCCCGCGCTGGCGGTGTCGGGATTGTTCGGATCCGGCAGGTTCGCCAGGCTCTGCGAGAAGTCCCCGGCGCGCTCCAGGTCCGTGGGCACGATCCCTTCAATGTTGACGGGATCCTGTTGCCGGGTTTTTTCAAAATCCAGGAAGAAGAACGTACGGTTCTTGATGATGGGTCCACCCACCGCGAAGCCGTATTGGTCGCGGACGTGATCGGGTTTTTCGCCAGTGTTGAAAAAATCGCGCGCGTCGAATGCCGACCGTTGCCCGTACCACCATCCGCTGCCGTGAAACTGGTTCGTTCCTTGCTTCAACACGATGTTGACGACGGTTCCTCCGTTGTTGCCGAACTCTGCCGAGAAGCTGTTGTTCTGGAGCTTGAACTCTTGCACGATCTCCACCGAAGGCTGGTAGTACACATTGGAGTTACCGCCTTCACCTTGCTCCGGCGCGCTGAGGGGGCTGCCGTCGATGCTGACCTGCGCGGTCGCGTTGCGCTGGCCATTGGACACGAAGTTGGTGCCAGAGGGATAGTTGTCGGTGATTCCCGAGCCTGTCGTCTCGGTTACTCCCCCGGCGAGAAACACCAGCCCGTACAGACTCCGGTTGTATAGAGGGATGTCGCGCACATATTCATTGCTAACGTCCGTTCCAAGGGCGGCGTTGTCCGTATCGAGCATGGGAGGCGCCTCGGTGACCAACACCGTGGTGTTAACGCTGACCGGTTTCAACTCGAAATTCAGCGTTGCCTGCTGGTCGACCGCCAACACTACATTCCGGTTTTCTACGCTCTGAAAGCCCGCGGCTTCCGCTTTGATCGTGTAGGTGCTGGGGCGCAGGCCAGTAAGCAGGTAAAGGCCGCGCTCGTCGGTGCGCGCGCTGGTGGACGCACCGGTGCCATCGTTGGTGATGGTCACGGTCGCGTTCGGCATGACCGCGCCGCTCATATCTGACACGGTACCGCGTAGCTGGGCGGTGTAACTGGCTTGTGCCCGTGCGTTTTGAGTGAGCAGTGAAAGAGTTCCGAGCAGGACTGCTGAAAGAAGGCGACGAAACCTATTGCGCGAACTTGCCATATCGACCCCCCGTTGCAAAGTGGGTGAAAGACACAAATCGCAAAGTTTCAAATCCTTGCGGTAGCTATCTTTTACTTTCGAGGATACTGGTTCGTCAAGCAGAAACGACAGAAAACGACGATTGTTAGCTGGATATCATTGGGCGAGGGAAAAACTAAAAACGTCACTTCCGGCCGCAATAGCCACGTATTGGACGCCTTTGACCATGTAGCTCATCGGCGAAGCGCTCAGGGGCTGGCCAGTGTTGAAGTGCCAGAGGGCACGGCCGGTGCGAGCGTCCACCGCTTCCAGGAACCCGGTATCGTCGCCGAAAAAGACCAATTCAGCGGCGGTAGTAAGAATCCCACCCCAGGAATCTCCATGGCCGGCCTGGGGATAACGCCAAACTTGCTTTCCCTCCAACGAATAGGCCGCCAATACCTTCTGTGCGTGTTCATCCGGCGGAAGTTTGGTGCCGGTGTTGTAAAAGGTTTCGCCTTGCACAAATGGTTTTGGACTCGAGAAAAACAGATTGCAGCTCTCCAGCGTCATGACATAGAGAAGCCGGGTATCGGGGTTATAAGACGGCGAGAACCAGTTGGTGGCCCCGTTGATGCCGGGACAGATCCGCGTACCGTTTGCCGTAGGGATTTTTCCAGACAAGATGGGTCGGCCGGAAGTGTCTATGGCGGTAGCCCAGTTCATCTTCTCCACAAACTGAGTTGCCTTCAAAAATTTCCCATTGGCACGGTCGAGGACGTAAAGAAAGCCATTGCGGTTGGCTTGAACCAACAACCGCTTGGTCGCACCGTTCTCTTCGACGTCGACCAGCATCGGGGTTTGATTGGAGTCATAGTCATAGACGTCATGGGGGGTGAATTGGAAGTGCCATTTCAACTCCCCGGTGTTGGGGTTGAGCGCCAGCACGCAAGCGGTGTAAAGATTGTCCCCGGGTCGCGAATCTCCCGAAAAATCGGGCGCCGCATTGCTGGTGGTCCAATACAGGGTGTCGAGTTCTGGATCGTAGGTGCCGGGCAGCCAAGTGGTGCCACCGCCGTGCAAGTAGGAATCGCCGGGCCAGCTTTTCGACCCGAATTCCCCGGGTGCAGGGATCGTCCAGAAGCGCCACTTGAGCTTTCCCGTTAACGCATCGTAGGCAGCCAAAAATCCGCGCACACCCGAGTCGCCGCCGGAAGGTCCAACCAGGACGAGGTCTTTCACGATCAAGGGAGCGCTGGTTGCGCCGTAATGTTTCGTCTTGTCCGCGAAGGTCACGTCCCACAGCAGGTTCCCCGACCGGGCATCCAGGCAAAGCAAATGGGCGTCGTCGGTATTCATGTAGACAAAGTTTCGCCACACGGCGACTCCACGGGTGTGATGGCCAGACGCATCGTCGAGCAACCCCGAACTCACTGGACGCTGGTAGTGCCACAAGCCCCGTCCGGTCTGCGCGTCGACGGCGAATGTGTCGTTGGCCGATGTGAAGTACATCACTCCGTTGACGACCACCGGAGTGGCTTCGAGCCGGTTGGAATTGCCGGGATGGAAAACCCAGGCAGCACGCAGCTGGGAGACATTTTCGGAAGTAATTTCGCGCAAGCTGCTGTAGCGGCGTCCGGTGTAATCGCCATTGTACGAAGGCCAATTCGCAGCGACCGGCCGGAGGAGCAAGTCTTCCGGGTTTAGGTTTGCAGTCGGCTGTGCGACAGCGGGTGAACAGGCAATAAGCAAGAGCAGGCTGAATACAACAGCGCACGATTTCATGTCAGCGATTGTCCGGGGAACTCACTGGAATTTCCTGGAAGGAGCCGCGATCCAGCCCATTGGAATCTTCCAGGTGAAGCGAGATTCGGGCGGGCTTTCCGGTTGGTGCAATCTCGGTTTCCATGGAGACTAGATCAGCGGGATCGACATCGGCCACAGGAAGGTTTCCCAAGCTTGAGCCATGGTCGTCGTAGAGGTGCGCAACCAGGCGACCTGCGAAGAACACGCCAAAGGATCCGGACATTGCGATCTTCCCGTTTTCTAGGCGTGTAGCTTTTAGCGGGCGTGCCACGATGCCCCCGTCAGCGACGCCGTGAAATTCGCTGCCCACACGGGTAGGAAACCACTCCGTTTCGAAATTGCAGGCTTCCCCGGCACGCAAGCGGCAAAGGGGAGAATTGAGCTCCGCTTCCAGGTAAGTTGGCGAACCATCGCCTCCCGAACTCAAGGACACGGTGCCATCGTGGCTTAACTTAAGTTCAGGACCGTTCGTCCAAAAAATAATTGACGCCTTGCCAGGGTAGCCTTTCGATTCTTCAAATTGAAAACGTTCCACCATGCCGTAGTTGCTGTTGCCGTCGACAACTGCCAGCCAGCCCGCAGTTGAATCCAACCACAACTCTGCGGCCATGTGAACGTAGTGCAGTGAAAACAATCCGTCTTCTCGTATCGAGGCGGCCGGATTCTCCGCCGGGCCAAAGCGTACGTGATAGCGATTGAGATAACTGCTGGCCCGATTCGCGGGAGCAAATGTTCGGAAATTCTGATTGATGTGCGTGGGGTTCGCGGGGTTCGGATCGCTGGTGTCGTATTGAGAGACGGACTGCATCGACCACTCCAACGGATGGCCGCTAATGTTTTTCATCGTCGCCCGAAATCGAATTCGTGGGGAGTCGGCGTCCAGGCGGATCGTCCGAACGAACTGAATTCCAGTTTGAGGGTCGGACGGGCCGGTAAGTTCGACTTCGCACTGCTGTCCTTCCGAAACCTTTCGAAAGGAAAAGGGGCCGTCGTCGATGATGTCCGACCCCCCTGCCCAATGCTGTTCGTCGTCATTTCCTTCCGGCAGGAGCCACAGCTTGTCGCCGCCATAGTTGAACCATTCGCCGTGACCCGGCGGCAGATACTTTCCCGCATATTTCGGGTTGACGAAGAAATACGGATGTCCGGCAAAAGTTACCTGCATCAATCGGCCGCCGTTTTGCGGCACAATCGTCAACTGCACCCAGTGATTGGAGATCTGTTGCGCTTGCCAGCCCCTGTAATCCGCGGGTTCAACGCGGCAAGGCGAACTGGCGGCCGGACGTGCCTCCGTCTTGGCTTGGGCGGCGGCAAGGTTGGCTCCCAGACCTCCAAGCAACAACAGACCGAAAACGTGCCGCGTCATCCTGGATTTTCGTGAACCCAATGTCATTGGTATATCTCTCCAAAGAGATATGGCGCACCCAAGTGTATAACGCGTGCCGGTTTCACAGTCTCGGCTTTTCCTGTCTGCGGGAACGAAAAGAAAACCAATAAAACGAAATAAATGGATGTGCGCCAAGGTTATTCTGTGATATACCAAACTCGCTTTGGGGTGCAATACGCATTCCCCATCGTAAATAAACGGAGGTTTTGGAATGTCCCTCGGTTCCAGTCGGCGATCATTCATGAAATTGGCTGCTGCGGCTCCGCTGTTGAGCCAGATTGCCGCCCAGGATCTCTACGCGCAGGCTGCCAGTGCAATCGGCAAGGCGCCGCGGCAAAACATATATGCCAGGCTGGGAGTCAAGACCATCATCAACTGCCGGGGCACCTGGACGTTCCTAAGTGGTTCCCTGGAATTTCCCGAAGTCCGTCAGGCCCAGGTGGAGGCAGCGCAACATTTCGTCAATGTGATGGAGTTACAGCGTGGTGTGGGACGACGGCTTGCTGAGTTGACCGGGGCCGAGTCCGGAATAATCACCTCCGGTGCTGCGGGCGCGATGGCAGTCTCAGCCGCGGCCTGCATGGCCGGTGCCGACGATAAGCATGTCTGGCAATTACCCGATACCACGGGACTGAAGCACGAAGTGATCATGGTGGGGGGAAGAAGTGCTTTTGACAGCGCCATCCGGCTGACGGGAGCGAAGCTGGTGCTGGTTTATTCCGCGGAGGAACTGGCCAACGCCATCAACGACAACACGGCGATGATCTACACCACCGATCTCGGGGAGAAGCTGCAGCGAAACCTGACAATCGCCAAGGATCACAAGGTGCCGATGTTGCTCGATGATGCGGCGGGCATCCCTCCGGCAGACAATGCCAAACTCTACGCCCGCATGGGGCTTGACCTGTATTGCTTCTCCGGTGGAAAAGGGTTACGTGGACCCCAGTGCAGCGGCCTTCTTCTCGGCCGTAAAGATTTGATCGAAGCTGCCCTGATGAACAGTGCTCCGCGTGAAGGATCCATCTGCCGCCCCATGAAGGTCGGGAAGGAAGAGATTATCGGTTGCCTGACAGCTCTTGAGACCTGGCTGAACATCGATGAGAAGAAGATTTACGCCGAATGGAATGGCCGAATCGACCGGATTCGGAAACTGGTGGATACTGTGCCCGGCGTGCGGACCGATGTTTACATTCCGGAGGACGGGAATCGCTATCCAACGTTGCGGGTTTATTGGAACCAGTCGGCTTGGGGGCTCACCACGTCCGATTGCGTGCGCATGTTACGGGAAAATGATCCCATCATCGAAGTGCTTGGTGCCGATAATCCAAGCCTGGTGAGCACAGTGCGCGAGGGTAATCCAAACCGCAAGGAGCGTAAAGAGTCCGACCACATCGAGCTGGTTTCCATGACCATACAGCCGGGAGAAGAAATTATTGTGGGAAAAAAATTGAGAGAGATTCTGAGCGCCGCAAAGAAGGGCAAATCCGCAGCCTGAGGAGCGTCTCAGATGAAATTTCGCGACCAAATTCCGCTGACCCTCTTTTTGCTGTTGTTGTCGGCCGGAGTACAGGCGCAGGTGCGGGCGGTGACGCCATCGCAGACGTTCGTTGCAAATCGCCTGCAGTCTCCTGGCGTGGATGCTGGGGATTACGTGTATGTTTCCGGCCAGGGGCCGCGTCGCCCCGACGGCAGTCTGCCGCCCACCTTTGCCGCGCAAGTGCGCCAGGCCCTCGACAACATTAAGGCGGTGGTAGAAACTGCAGGCCTAACCATGGACCACGTGGTCTACACCCAGGTTTATCTCGAGGACATCGGCAAGTACGGAGACGTGAATCAGGTCTTTGGAGAAGTTTTCCCCAAGACTCCCCCCGCCAGGGCCGTTCTGGGAGTGGCCAAGCTTCCCGATTCCGGGATTCAAGTCAACGCCGTCGCGGTTCGTGACCTTGCGGATAGGCGTGCTATTTCTCCGCCGAGCTTCAAGTCGGGCGATACCGCTTCCCCTGGCATGCTTACTCACGACCGTCTGTTTGTTTCCGCGATGCCGGGGAGCGATCCTTCCAACGGCAAGGTTCCCGACGATCCTGCCGCTCAAGTGGATTTAGCTCTCGATCGAATGAAAACGGTTTTACAGGCCGCGGGTCTCGATCTGCCCAATATGGTCTTCGTGAATCCTTATCTGACGTCGAACATTCCAATGCGCGTGATGAACGAACACTACGCGCAGCGATTCGAATTCGGAAATACCCCGGCCCGGGCGACGATACAAGTATCCAGTCTGCCCAATGGAACTCACATCGAGTACACCGGAGTGGCGGTTCGCGATCTCAAACAGCGCCAAGCCATTCGGCCTAAGAACATGCCGCCCAGCCCGACCGCTAGTCCTTGTGTTTTTGCTGGAGAAACTTTGTATTGTTCGGCCAAGAGCGGATTTATTCCTGGACCGCACGGTGGTGTTTATGGCTCGACCACCCCGCATCAACTCCGCCAGACCATGCGCAATCAGCTCGATAACCTCGAGGAAGCCGGCATGAACTTCGATCAGGTAGTATCGACAACCGTCTATCTTGATGATTTGTCGGACACATCGACATTCGACGAGGTCTACGTCCAGTATTTTGGAGGGATCCCGCCGGCACGGTCCACAGTCGCGCAAATCGCGCCCGGAGAACGCAAGGTCGACGCTGAGGGTCACTCTCCAGATTTGGAACAGATGTCGCTGATTGCAATTCGGAAGCCCTCCGGCCGCTAGCCTTTCGAACGCTTACCTGTGTTCGATCAGGTCCATGCTCTGACGGATGCGCGACTCCCAGGCCTTGGCTTCTTGTTGACGGGCAATGGCAAGACCTTTGCCGAAGTGCTCGTCCGCTCCGGCTCGCTGCCCGCTCGATTTTAAGATCATTGTGCCCATCAGTCGGTGGAGTTCGGCGGCCGAGTATCTCTCTCCCGTGCTTTCGCTGAGTGCAATGGCCTCGCTGGCCGCTTCGAGCGCCTCTTCTGCTTGGTTTGCTTTCGAAAGAGCATTGGTCAATAGGCCAAGAAAGTGAGGCCGCCACAATCTGGCGCCGGTTGCCTTATAGGCTGCGAGGCCTTGCCGCATCCTTCTCAGCCCTCGCGCCCGGTTCTCCAGCTCAGTTTCGGCCCAGCCGAGGTCGATATTCCCGAAAGCCAGCCAGAGTTCCAACCCGTACTCATCGGCGAGTGCGACTACTTCCCTGGCGCGCTCCAGTGCGGGCAGCGCTTCGCCGTTCAATTGGTGTAACACCGCCGCGAAATGGCAAGCCACAACCAGAGTTTGGGGATGCGCGAGCTTGCGAGCGAGGGTGAGCCCTTCCTGCATTCTTTCCGTCGCACGATTGTTATCGCCGAGAGCCCACAAAGCCCTCGCCGCAAAACATTCGCTCACCGCCTTGCAGTCATGGCCTATGAACACGGTATAAGGATGATTGCGATGAGCTGCGTAGAGGTTAATCGCCTCGTCAAGATGCTCCAGGGCATCCTTATACTTACCGAGATCAAGAAGCGTCACCCCCATGGCGCGGTGGGCTTCCATGATCAGGGACCTGTCTTGTAGTTGTTCCGCAAGTTGCAGAAGCTGTTGCGCAATTTGCATGGCCGATTCCATTTCGCCGCTGAATATGTAGAACAGCCCCAGCGACCAAAGCATTGCAAAAAGCTGCGGAGACGGACCCTGTTGCCAGCACAATTCCCGGGCTTCCTTGTAAACTGCTTCGACTTCCGCGGACGCGAAACCTTTCGTCGCCATCAACGAGACTGCGAGAACCATGCGCAGTGTGATCGCCTGCTGTATTCGTTCGGCGTCTTCGGGAAGCAGTTTGACCACGTCGATACCTCTTCGCGCCAGGCCAGCTGCTTCGTGATGGGCGGAACGGTGGCTGGCGTTCTCCGCTGCCTGGCAAAGGTATTTCGCTGCTCGAGGCCAGTCCCGACTCTGTTCAAAATGCATGGCCAGTTCGGCGGCAATCTCGGTGGCACGCTCGCCATAGACTGCGACGCCTCGCTCCGCAATGCGCTGATGTATTTGCGCTCGCCGCATGCGAGGCAAAAGGCTGTACGGTACTTCCACGTACAGCACGTGATTGAAGCGATGGCGGGGAGTGAGCGTTCCGTCTGGAAGCTCGACAATCCACGCGGGAGATAAAAATTGGTGGCGGCGCGCCAGTTCTTCGCAATGTTTCTCGACCCACTCGGTAGACGTATCTAGTCCTGCCGCAATCGCCACCGACGAACACTCCATCCCAACCACGCTGGCTGCTTCCAATACCGTCCGCTCATCGGGACTTAGTCGCTCGATTTGCCGTTCGATCAGATGCCTGACGCTGTCCGGCACGCCCAGCTCAGCTTGCGACAAATCGCCTCGAACCGTCCACGTTCCTTGTTCGTTTGCGATCGTCCTTTCGTCGACCAGGTACTCGACCACGTTCACCATGAACAACGGATTGCCTTCGGTGCGGCGATGGACCAGCCGCGCCAATCTCCGCGGAAGTTGATTTCCGGGAAATCTGGCGTTCAAGTACTGTGCGACCGTCTCTTCACCGAGATATTCGAGCGGAATTTCATTGCAAAGTCCATGTGCCTGCAGCTCATGCTTCACGGCTTTGAGTGGATGGTCCCCCAAAATGACCTCCACAGGCCGATAGGTACCAACGATAGACAGCCGGGCAGGATCGCGACGCCGAGCCAGGTACGAAATAAGATCAAGCGTAGAGTAATCGCTCCAATGCAAGTCCTCTAACACCAGAAGCAAGGGAGTTTCAGTGGTGAGAGCCTCCAGCGCCTCAGCCATCTCACGCAACATTCGTTCTCGCGTGGCACCCAACGCATGCGCGTGCAAATCCTCTCGCTCAGCGGCAGGGATCAGAGACGGTAGCTGAGCCATCCAAGCCGGCGCAAGCTGCCGTAGCGTTTCCAGCACAGGGCCACCGAACGGTGCCCGGCAGAGACGGGAAATTCCATCCAGGACCGGGAGGTAAGCCTCTCCGGCGCCGAAATGTTCCAGGCATTGTCCCCGGGCCACGCGGAGTCCGGCGGTATTTTGCGCCAGGAATGCTTCCACCAAAGTGGTTTTCCCCATCCCAGCTTCGCCAGTCACAAAGACAGTCTGGCGCTCGCCTCGCATGGCGAGCTCCAGCCATTCGCGCAGCCTGGTTAGCTCGGCTTCACGTCCCAGGATGCCAATTGCGTCGGATGAGGCAGCCGGTGCGCTCGACTTCGGTTGCGCAGGCGATAGAACATTCTCCACCGACGTGGGTGCAACGGCGGCGATGAAACGGTAGCCACGGCGATGGGCGGTTTCAATGTAGGCGGGAGCGCTAGCATCATCTCCCAAGGCCTCTCGTAGCTGCCGGATGCTGTCTTTCAAAACCGCATCACTGACAAAGGTGCCCGGCCAAACGGCGTCGAGCATTTGCTGCTTAGTGATCAGTTGTCCGGGGTTCTCCGCCAGAAATTTCAGGACCGCAAAGGCTTTTGGACGCAATGGGATCGCCCGCGTCCCCTGCCACAGGCACTCGTTGCCGTGGTCCAGGCGAAATTGTCCAAACGAAATTTCCTTCCTCGGTTGCATGACGGAAACATTACAGAAACGTGACCAGTCCGTTATGACCTGGTCGCAAAGCTGCGGATATTCTCAAGCCACGATGAATGGATTGCAACACACCAGCGCTTTCGTAATTCAGTTTCGTGCGGGCGTGGCAGATGGGCCCGATGAACTGTCAGGACGGATCGAACACGTGGCGTCAGGACGTACAGAGACTTTCCACTCAATCCAGGAAGTGCCGGCTCTGCTGCAGCGAATGCTCGTGGAGCGGGAAACTAAGGCCGGCAGTGTTGAAAAGGAGAAGCGAAAGTGAAACCACACCTGACTGGAAGCTTGTTACTTATGGTTTTGTCTCTGCCTGCTATGGCCCAGATACGGGACGAGGAGCCGCAGTTGGCAGAGTTTCAACCTCAAGCAAGCTCAGAGCAGAAATCCAATTCAGGGGCGGTGGCCGCCTTGAATCCTGATTTTTTCCATGTGTTTGACATTCAGGATCGCGGGCTCGGCTACGAAGAATTCGCTTGGAAGCACCTGGCTGACATCCAAAGGTCCCCGCCCGAGGCTGAAAGCCCGGCTACCCGGACGCTGATTCGGTCGCGCGCCCTGCGCCAGCGGCGTAGCTTCGAGTTCGCACCGGCGGTATTTCCCTAGTTGATGATGTTCACTCTAACCCCTGAAGTAAGGCGCAACCTCGGTCTAGATTGGATAGGATCCGAAAATGACACGCGATTCACAACTTAGTTTCTCGGTATCCGGCAGTAGAGTGACTGATAAGCACTGTCTGCAAGTCATTGCTGTTGCCTGCCTCCTGGAGCGGAATGGGGATTACCTGCGCGAGGAGGATGAACCGGAGTTACCAGCCGGATATCGCCACATCCGTAGTGCTATCGGCGCCTTATTAACCATGGAACCGTGGTATAACTCCGCGAGCGTCCCAGTCATAGAGCCCGAATGAATCATTCTGAGCTGAAACTCGGAACGCGTGGCAACTTGCTGGAAATGCCGGACCGGGAAATCACTAGTAATTCCCACAGGTGTGGCCGTACAAGATGTTTCGGAGGTGCTGTGATGAAGGGAACCATGATGGAGTATCCGCTCACCTTGGTCTCGCTCTTCGAGCGCGCCGGAAAGCTTTTTCCTGAGGTCGAAATCGTCTCCCGTCGGCCCGACAATTCGACTCACCGATACACCTATGGCGACTGGTATCTGCGCACGCGCTTACTGGCAGCAGCCCTTCAGGACTTCGGGATAAAGCCCGGAGACCGTGTGGCGACACTAATGTGGAACCACTCCATCCATCTTGAAGCCTACTTCGCCATCCCGATCATTGGCGGCGTCCTGCACACGCTTAACCTGCGCCTGCATCCCGATGAGCTTGCCTACATCGTCGATGATGCTGAGGACCGCTTCTTGATCGTGGACGACGTGTTGTTACCCCTCTTCGAGCAGATCAGGCATCGCGTGAAAATGGAACGAGTCATCGTGGTCCCCTTTGGCGGTCTGCCCGTGGCGCACGCTTATGAAGACTATGTCAATGTCCTTCGTGCAAGCAGCGGCAAACCGCAATATGCTGACCTGGATGAGAATGATGCTGCCGGTATGTGTTACACCTCCGGCACTACGGGCAAGCCCAAGGGCGTGGTGTACTCCCACCGAGCACTTGCGTTGCACTCTTATTCGATATCGCTGCCCGACAATTTTTCGATCTCACGTTGCGACAACATCCTGCCGGCGATGTCGATGTTCCACGCCAACGCTTGGGGAATGCCTTTTGCTGCCGTGATGCACGGCTGCAAGGTGGTCTTTCCCGGACCCAATCTTCAGCCGGAAGCGATTCTCGACCTGCTTTCCAGCGAGAAAATCACGCTGACCGGGGCAGTGCCGACGGTATGGCTCGCGGTAGTTAACCTTCTCGAAAACCAGCCGGAACGCTGGTCTTTTGCTGAAGGTCTGCGTGTGATCATTGCTGGGTCGGCTTGTCCTGAATCTATCTTCCGACGCTTCGACAAATTCGGTGTGAAAGTTATCCAGCCCTGGGGGATGACGGAGACCACTCCCATGGCGACCGTTTGCACCCTGAAGCCGCACATGGATTCCTTGTCCGCAGACCAGAAATATGAGATTCGAGCCAAGCAAGGACTCCCGTCCCCCTTCCTCGACATGCGTCTGATCGGCGACGACGGTGAAGTGCCGTGGGATGGTGAAACTCCTGGTGAATTGGAAGTGAGAGGCGCTTTTGTCGCGGCAAGCTATTACCGCTTGCCTGAAGAGAGCAGCAAGTGGTCAGACGATGGCTGGCTCCGAACCGGCGATGTGGCCACCATTGATGCCCAAGGTTATATGAAGATCACCGACCGGACCAAGGACCTGATTAAGTCCGGCGGCGAGTGGATCAGCTCTGTCGATGTGGAGAATGCTTTAGTAGCGCACTCGGCCGTGGCGGAAGCAGCGGTAATCGCCGTCCCTCACCCCAAGTGGCAAGAGCGCCCGTTGGCCTTGGTGGTTCTGAAAAATGGTGCGGTTGCTACCAAGGATGATCTCCGCGCTTTCCTGGCTAAGACATTTGCCAAATGGCAGGTGCCTGACGATTTTGTTTTCATCCCCCAGCTTCCCCACACTTCGACAGGGAAGTTGCTGAAGTCTGAGCTCCGCCAAACTTACAAGTCGTGGCATGGGGAAGACCACGAAGAAACGGCGATTGTGCCGGAAACGAAGGGTTAGTTTATGAAACCGCTGCGCTCAATTGCAGAAGGTCAGCACTCGGGATTTCGCGTCGACACGATTCCGGGGTTAATCCGTCCATTTTATCTTGCGTTGACGTGGGCCGCCGGCACGGTTGTCTATCTCTACTATGCACTGTGCCGGCTCACGTCGCGCATCTCGATCGAAGGGTCGGGAAATCACGACCTCTCACAACACTCGATTTTTTGCATCTGGCATGAAAACTGGTTGTCCTACTTTGTCGTGTTTCTGCGATACCGTTCCGCGCACGCGTTAATCACCCATCCTGCTGCTTATATGAAGCCGATCCACAATGTCTTTCGGCTTATGGGTCTGGACCGGCTGCTGCTAGGCTCATCCGGGGAGGAAGGCAAGCGCGCCATCAACCGCCTCGCAGTCCTGGTGCGAAAGGGATGGTCCACCACGATCTCGCCCGACGGCCCCTACGGCCCGGCACACAAGGTGAAGAAGGGAGTTCTTCATCTGGCATTGCAGAGCGGCATTCCCATCGTGCCTTTAACCATATCGGTATCGCGCTTCATCCCCGTACCCAGTTGGGACTGCAAGAAGCTGCCGCTGCCCTTCAGCCGAATCAAAGTAATCGTCCACCAAGCCACTCACGTTAACGGGCAGAATTTTCCCGAGACCATTTCGCGCATCGTGGGTGCTTTGGGAGCATGATCAGCGATGTCTATGAAAACCAGCAAGGAACCGAAGGTGCCCAATCCCGTCATCACCTATCGCGGAACCGTTTATCCCTGGCACTGCGACCACGTGGGACACATGAATGTTATGTGGTACGTCGGCAAATTTGATGAGGCTACCTGGCAACTGTTCTCACACCTTGGACTGACTAATTCACGCTTTCAAAACGAGGGGGCGGGCATGGCGGCGGTGGAACAGAATCTCCAATACAAACGGGAATTGCATGCAGGCGACGTGATCACCGTTCGCTCTGTAGTGCTGGAGGTGAAACAGAAGTCGATCCGGTTCACGCATGCAATGACCAATGACGAAACGGGAGAGATAGCCGCCATTACTGTTATTGTTGGCGTCTATCTAGATATCAAAGAGAGAAGGGCAAGGCCCTTGCCTGCGGATATCCATGAGCGGGCCATTCTCGTGTGTGACGAGGGTTTCTCCGGTCAAGTGAAAAGCTAATCTCATCAGACTCACACAGGCCCTGAACTCGGATCAGCTAGCCGAACGTGCCGACGAATCCGGAACGACTTCTATTTAACTTTCAAACGGAGTGGCGTCCCGCCCCCGCAGCACGATATTGAAGCGGTACCCCAACGCCCATTCCGGCTGGGTAGTCCGCAGATCAAAATCTGAGATTAATCTGCGTCTCGCTCCCTCGTCTGGGATCGACTGGAAAATGGGATCGTAAGCAAACAGCGGATCCCCGGGGAAATACATTTGAGTGACTAAACGAGTGGCAAAACCGGGGCCGAAAAGTGAAAAATGAATATGAGCGGGACGCCACGCATTCTCGTGATTGGTCCAGGGATAGGCGCCAGGTTTGATGGTGACAAATTGGTAGTTCCCGTTTTCGTCCGTTAGGGTCCTTCCGGCTCCGCTGAAGTTGGGATCGAGCGGCGCGCGATGATTATCGCTGTCGTGAAAATAGCGCCCCGCGGAATTTGCCTGCCAGATTTCCAGAAGCGTATGGGGAACTGGGCGTCCATCTTCATCCACGACGCGCCCCGTCACAATGATCCGCTCACCAAGCGGTGCTCCCGCATGTTGCAAGGTGAGGTCATTGTCGGTTTCGGCAATCTTCTCGTGTCCAAATACCGGGCCCGTGACCTCCGACAGGGTGTGGGGAAGAACGATCAGCGGCTTACTCGGTGCGCGCTTCACCGTAGAAGCATAGGCTGGATAGAAAGATTCCGGCTGGGTGCCTGGGGGGTGGCGACGGTAGGGAACGACCTTCATCAGCTATATATTTAACATTCAGAGTGCGGAAAGCATAGGTCTGCTATTTAGCCGGCCCTGCTTGAAGAATTGAATGGCGACTTCACTGCGCACCCAGATCGGGATTGTTGGCGCAGGCCCTGCGGGTCTGGTGCTCTCGCACCTTCTTTATCTAGACGGCATCGATTCAGTGGTAATCGAAAACCGCAGCCGGCAATACGTGGAGGAACGGGTTCGGGCCGGAGTGTTGGAGCAGGGAACTGTAGATTTGCTGAGCGCCATGGGAGTCGGCGAACGCATGAAGCGCGAGGGGTTGGTCCACCATGGGATTGAGTTGCGCTTTGGAGGCCGAGGTCATCGCGTTGACTTTAAAGAATTGACGGGCGGGAAGGGAATCACGATCTACTCCCAGCACGAAGTGCTGAAAGACCTGAACAACGCGCGCAGCGCCACTGGCGGCCAGGTGTACTTTGAAGTGGAAAATGTCAGCGTGAGCGACTTCGATGGTCCCCTGCCGACGATCCGGTATCGAAAGGATGGTACCGATTTCGAGCTGAGATGTGACTTCATAGCGGGATGCGACGGTTTTCACGGAATCTGCCGTCCCAGCATTCCATCTGGTGTTCTTACCGAATATGAGCGTGAGTACCCCTTTGGGTGGCTTGGCATCCTGGCTGAAGCGCCTCCCTCTTCCAGCGAACTGATTTACACCTATCACGACCGTGGCTTTGCCTTGCTCAGCATGCGCACACCGCAAATCAGCCGCCTGTACCTGCAGTGCAAACCTGATGAAGACATCAATCTGTGGGACGATGAAAGGATCTGGCAGGAACTTCAAACCCGGTTGGCGTCTGAAGGCTGGAAGCTCACCGAAGGGCCCGTTCTTCAGAAAGGCGTGACTGGCATGCGCAGCTTTGTGGTCGAACCGATGCAGTACGGACGACTGTTCTTAGCAGGAGACTCGGCACACATAGTTCCGCCCACCGGTGCAAAGGGACTTAATCTGGCAGTTGCGGATGTCCAGATTCTGGCGCGCGGTTTGAAGCAGTTTTACCGCCAGGGAAGTCACGGCTTACTCAACCGCTATTCCGAAGTTTGTTTGCGGCGAGTGTGGAAAGTGCAACGTTTTTCCTGGTGGATGACTTCCATGCTGCACCGCTTCCCGGACGAAAATCCCTTCGATCAGCATCGCCAACTCGCCGAGTTGGACTACGTTACCGGTTCTCGCGCCGCGTCCCAGAGCTTGGCGGAGAATTATGTGGGCTTACCGCTAGACTAGAAGACGATGTCATCCCTCTATTCCATCGAAGTTCACCTCCGCAGGAGATTCTAATTGCTACATATTCAAAGATTGGTCTTACCCCTGCTGCTTCACGGGGCCGTCGCAGGCGCCCAAACTCGGATTGATCTCACCAATCAGGTCAAGGCTCTAGAAGGACTCGTTTCGCTACCCAAAAAGCCTCGCCCAAGCGGGTTTGAACCTGTACCCTCGAGAATGATTGACAATTCCTACCTTGTCGCGACTTCCTCGTTCTCGCCGACCTGCTGGCGCCACATGGCATAGTACAGACCCTTCTGGTCGACTAGCTCTGAATGTCGGCCGGATTCGACGATCCGTCCGCGTTCCAGCACATAGATGCGATCCGCGTGCATCACCGTGGAGAGGCGATGCGCGATCAGGATGGTGATTGCTTCCTGATTTCCGGCAACGTCGCGGATGGTGTTGCTGATTTCCTCTTCGGTCAGCGAGTCCAGCGAAGAGGTAGCTTCGTCGAACACTAGCAACTGGGGATGACGCAATAGGGCGCGGGCGATGGAAAGGCGCTGTTTCTCGCCGCCGGAGACTTTCACGCCACCTTCGCCGATTACGGTGTCAAGCCCGCGGTCGGCGCGGGCCAGCAGGCTGTTGACAGCAGCCTTGTGAAGCACTTCCATGCACTCTTCGTCGCTGGCTTTCGGATTCACAAACAGCAAATTCTCGCGGATTGAGCCGGAGAAAAGCTGCGTGTCCTGGGTTACGAATCCAATCTTCTCGCGCAGTTCGTTCAAGTCAACATTGCTCGATGGAATGCCGTTGTAAGAAATTTCGCCTGACATTGTACGGTAGAGGCCAACCAGCAATTTGACCAAGGTCGTCTTGCCCGCGCCGGACGGTCCGACGAAGGCAATGGTATCTCCGCGGGCAGCGCTGAAATTGATGTCGCAGAGGGCGGGGGCATTAGCGCTCAGATGCTGAAAGGCGACGTGTTCGAAGGCCAATGTCATCAGATCGTCAATGGGCACGGGATTCACCGGTTTGGCATCGCGTGGCGTGCTGAGGATGTCCTGGAAGTTTTGCAATGACACTTCAGTTTCACGATAGGTATTGATGACGTTGCCCAGTTCCTGCAACGGGGTGAAGATAAAGAACGAATAGATCATCAGCGAGAAGAACTGGCCGACCGTGATCTCCCGCCGGAAGATCAGGTAGAGCATCAGAAACAGAATGCTGGTGCGAAGCGCATTCACCGCCGTGCCCTGGATGAAGCTTAGGCTGCGCAAGTATTTCACCTTGTTGAGTTCGAGCCGAAGAATTTTGGCGGTGGTGCCGTTGAGGCGGCCGACTTCCTGATTGGCTAAACCCAGGCTTTTCACCAGTTCTATGTTGCGAAGCGATTCCGTGGTAGATCCGGCAAGGGCCGTGGTTTCGCCGACGATGGTTTTTTGGATTTTCTTTATACGGCGGCTGAGCACCGAACTAATGATCCCAAGCAGAGGGACTGTGATCAGGAACGCAGGCGCGATCGACCAATGTACTTTGAATGCATAGATCATTACGAAGACGATGCCTACCAGAGATGTGAAGAGAATGTTGATGACTGCGGTGATGAACTTTTCAACATCCAGCCGCACCTTTTGTAGCTTTCCCAAAGTTTCGCCACTACGCTGATCTTCGAATACCTGGTAGGGAAGATCGAGCGAGTGCCGAATTCCGTCGGAATACATCTCTGCGCCCAGCCGTTGCACGATTACGTTTACGAAGTAATCCTGAAAATTCTTTGCGACCCGTGAGACGAACGCCACCCCCATGGCTGCCAGTAAAAGAAGTCCCGCACCGTGGACGAATTGCGAACGGGTGTACTGGTCATATTTGGTGGCGTATCCGTCGATGACATAACGAAAGATGAGTGGGTCGAGCAAGGAGAAAATCTGATTGGTCGCGGCCAGCAAAAGCGCGATTACCAATAGTTTCCAATATTGTTTGGAATAGCTATAGAGGATATTCATAGAAAGAGCTAGGGTGCATTTTAGATGGAGTTTGGCGGGCTAGCGACTCAGAAAGTTGAGGGCCTGGGGCACCGTAAGTCCATAATGCGAGCGTGCCGTTTACTCTAGCCCACGCAGCTGCCGCACTCCCATTTCGGAGGTCTTCTCTCATTGTTTCCGCGCTGATCATCGGTACCATGGCGCCCGACTTCGAGTATTTTCTTCGTCTCAGGGTCGACGATGGGTTTGGGCACACACTCAAAGGCGCTTTCCTGCTGACTCTGCCGCTCGCATTGTTCGTGCTTTGGACTTCCCACGCTTTCGTCAAGCGACTCGTGGCCGACCTACTCCCAGATAGACTCGAGCGCAGACCGACGGGCCATCTCGATGGGTTTTGTTTTTGGGGAAGGGGGCGATCTGCATTGATAGTTGGATCTATCTTGCTGGGAATCAGTACCCATCTTTTATGGGATTCATTTACCCACCCAAATACATGGCTCTACTGTCATTGGTCCTTGCTCAGCCAACCTCTTGATCTACCCGTACTGGGCCCAATTCCGGTTTGCAAAATCCTCCAGCATGCCAGCACGATGGTTGGGACTGGAATTCTCCTGATTTGGGGAGTGCTCCGCTATCGAGCTATCGAACCATCCGGTGAAGTGATTGTTAGCGGCGTCTCCTCGGTGCGCAAGATAGCGCTATCGGCGAGTGTGACGATCGTCGCTTGGCAGGATCCTTCGTCCGTGCCTTTGTAGCCGTCGGCATACCGAGGGGGAATGCAGCAGAAAAGCAGTTCGTGGGATTGCTGGGCATTACTGGAATAGCGCTGGTCTGGTGGCAACTTGTTGTATACGGAGTTTTGTCAGCGAGAGGTTTAGTCGGCCAACAACGTTGATGACTCACGCGGGGCGGGGTTCCGATGCAGTCTTGGCTTGCATTGACGATACGCGGTCGGTGGACAGCAACGGCCACCCTTTCCTCAGTACATATTCC
>Ga0157378_10001138_pt1 | contig 24177 bp, 17 predicted proteins | sample M65metaG_FD_115309 | JGI IMG/M metagenome (GOLD analysis project Ga0157378, IMG submission 115309) | Miscanthus rhizosphere microbial communities from Kellogg Biological Station, Michigan, USA - M6-5 metaG | ecosystem: Host-associated > Plants > Roots > Rhizosphere > Soil | place: USA: Michigan...
CAATTTCCCCTCTTTTGTTTCTTTTATAGAAGTGATTCTTGAGGGCGCTTCAGCGTTCTGCTTCTTCCTAAGTGGGCTTATTTTTTTACCGGTGTCCGAATAAAGGTAGAGGTCAAGATTATCGTAAATAAACCAATACCTCCCGTTATTTCCTTTTATAACGTTGGTGATAACACCTGAAGGCAAACCAAGAGATTGTAAATAGCCACCGTAATCAGCATCGAATTTTTCCGTAGCCGAATTATAAATGCAGGCTCCTCCCATTGTCACTACCCACATCTTTTCGCCGGGAAGCTCATAAAGAGCCAGAATACTGTTATCAAGCAGCGAAGAGCTGTCGTTGTAACTTTTGCGAAACACCCTGCAGGAATGTCCATCATAGCGGTTTAAGCCGGATAATGTTCCAAACCATAAAAAACCGTCCTGGTCTTTTAGTATAGCATTTACCTGGTTATTTGAGAGACCGGTATAAATATCTATTTTGGAAAAATTATAATGCTCATTTTGAGCAAAAACAGGAAGTGATTGTACCAATAAAACTATCCAAACAGGAAAACGCATCACATCATGTTTAATTCAACAAACTTCGCAGCTGGCAGCATAGATTCCTCCTCATAAACCAATCAAATATTAAGTAAAGTTAACAAAAATGAATGTATCCATTTACGTCATTGTTAACCAGGTGGAACTGAAGAAGAACTTCAAGCCTTAGCAAACAAATGATTTAAAATTAACCGGTTAAGCCGGGTACGTAATGTATGCTTGTTCTGCTGTTTTACAGGGCCGGCTTACATTGATGTTAAACACATAAAGTTTCTGAAATTGGTAGCTATACAGATGCCGGTATTTTTCAAGATTGGTATTTGAAGAAAGAGTGGGATGATAGACCAGTGATAATTCCTGCCAGGTGAGATAGACCATATCTACTTCTTCCTCCATTACTTTATAAACTCCTAAATCCTTAAAAGGAATAGTCTTCTTCCGTATCCTATCTTTGAGGAAAGATTTCAGGTGCTTAAAAGTTTGCCAACGCTATTAACTTTCAGCCCTTTGATAACTTCTTTTCTTCTTAGTTGAATCATATCGTAAGTGAGGTACTAACAAATTCTTCATAAAAATTCGTATCAAATGAATCAAAAGTGATGGGCCCCTTTCTGAAGGATTCAAAACTTTTTAAGTGTGCTTTCATTGCACTTATGACGTTGACGGCACAGTGCTTCACAGTACTTCATTTCATTTTGCTGAGGCTATAGATCGAGCTAATTACCGGAATGAGTCTGTTTTTCAGCATTCAACTGAGCTACCGGTTTAAAATGAAAAATCCCCTGAGTAATTCAGAGGATTCTGTGACCCGGATTGGATTCAAACCAATGACCTTCCCGACTTAAACGTCGGGATGCTCTATTCAACTGAGCTTCCGGTTTAAAATGAAAAATCCCCTGAGTAATTCAGAGGATTCTGTGACCCGGATTGGATTCAAACCAATGACCTACTGCTTAGAAGGCAGCAAAAAGAAAACCGTTATTTTTCTCGCTTGTTCTTAAAAAGCTGCATATCAATCTGCTATCAAATTACCAGTTATCTATTTTTATTCACAATTATTCGTAATTATTGCATATGTTTAAACCATGTTTAAACCTGGTGTGGAATGAATACATCGGTGAAAGTTGTGTTATACACTTCAAAAACGCTGTCAAACGGAGAGCATCCCATAATGCTGCGTGTAACCAAAGATCGGAAATCTAAATATATTTCCATCGGCTTTTCTTGCAGCGTAGCATCGTGGAATAAAAAAGGAAATTTACCCAAAAGAACCCACCCTCATTTTACAGAAATCAATGTACTTATTTCTAAAAAAAGGCTTGATGCTGAAAAAATCGTTTTAGATTCAGAGAACGAAGAAAAGAACCTTTCTGCACATGAAATAAAGGCCAAACTCAAAAAGCAAAAGGTAAATAATCCATTTGTGTTAGACTATTTTGATAGTATTATCAAAAGGTTTATTCAAAGCGGTCAAATCAAAAATTCAGCCGTTTATAAAGATACTAAGAGGGTTTTGGCTCAATTTACAGGGAATAGAAAAACTCACTTTTCGGATATCGATGCTCAATTTTTAAATCAATTTGAAGAATTTCTAAAACAGAAAGGCCAAGGAGAAAGCACAATCTATGTTTATTTGCGTACACTGAGAGCACTGATAAATAAAGCCATTAAAGAAGATGCCTGTAGCGAAAAATATTATCCGTTTAAAAAATTTAGCCTTGCCAAATATGCTAAAATTAAAACGCAAAAGCGTGCTGTTAATAAAAGCACAATTGAAAAGATAAAATCGCTAAACCTGAAAAAATATCCCAATCTGATTGATGCGAAAAACATCTTCTTGTTTAGTTTTTATTGTAGAGGAATAAATTTCGTCGATATAGCTTTCTTAAAATGGAAGAATGTAGAAAATGACAGGCTAAACTATAGAAGGTCAAAAACAAATGAACTTTTCAGCATTCAACTTTTAAAGCCAGCCCAAGATATTCTAGATTATTACAATCGGGCTTTAACTACAACTAAAGATTCATATATCTTTCCAATACTAGATGAACGGCATAAAACACCGCAAAGCATCTATAACAGAAAATTAAAAATCCTGCGTAAAGTAAATGCCGATCTAAAAGAAATAGGTAAACTTATAAAACTTGATACCGAACTTACGACATATGTGGCAAGGCACAGCTATGCGACAATTCTAAAAAATAGCGGGATTCCAACCTCAGTAATCAGTGAGTCAATGGGACATGATAGTGAAAAAACAACTCAGATTTATTTGGAAAGTTTTGGAAGCCATATTTTAGATGACGCAAGCAAAGCTCTTTTATAAAAAATTACTTAAACCACCACCGTGAAAAAAGATAGAATAACATTAATACAAGACTATTTTGTTAAGATAAAATCGGCAAACAAGGAATCGACTAAAAGAGAAGCTTTTAAAGATTTGCTTAATCGACTGTATGTCGGTATTGAAGAAATTGAAAAAATTGTTGATGCAATAACACTAGGTGCAGAGACAAATATTGCAAATATCCCACGAAAGGATAAGATTCATCGAGGAAGCGCAGATACCCTTTATAACAGAGTGATTATAGAATACGAAAATGATTTAAAGGTTAATTTATCCCATGCAAAGGAACAATTGGCTGGATATATGCTTGGCCAATTTAATTCAGGAGAGGGTTATGATTATACTCTAATAGCCTCAGATTTCATCAACTGGAAAATCTTTTCACCTGACATTTCCTCGATTGAAAACCTGTCCACTTTAAAGGAAGATGAGGTCGTTTTAAATGAAATTCCTTCGGCCTCTTTTGTTTTAACAACTTTAAATTCAGATGATTTTTACTTTTGGCTTGACCGGTTTTTATTTAAAGAGGAAAAGCAAAAGGCAACTTTAAAGAGAATTGAAGAGGCCTTTGGGTATCAAAGTAATGTTTTTTTAGAAAGCTATCGGGAGCTTTCAATATGGTTTCAGGACGCAAAAAAACACGGTGAAGTTCAAGTTTCTTTTGAGCAATGGAAAAAGTTTTTAAGCATTGCTTATGGAACATTCGACGCGACTGATTCAAATTTCCTAATTCATACATATTTAAGTGTCTTTTCAAAAATACTTGCTTATACTGTAGTCTCCAATGATGAATACATTGATGAAAAAGAATTAAAAGGCATATTAGATGGTTCGATATTTAACCGATATAATATTAGAAATTTTGTTGACAATGACTTTTTTCATTGGGTTAAAAGTGAAAGGAATTTTCAGAATCTAAAAAAGGTATTCCGGCTTATCGCTCAGGAGATTTCAACGTTTGACTTTTTAAGTGTAGAAGAAGACGTAATGAAAGGTGTATATCAGGAATTAATTGATTTAGACACTAAACATGCTTTGGGGGAATATTATACTCCGGATTGGTTATGTGAAAAAGTAGTCGATGAATTCAACTTTAGCAAATCAGCTAAAATATTAGATCCATCCTGCGGAAGTGGATCATTTCTGAGAGCCTCAATTCATAGATTTAAAGCCCTGCACCCAAATATTTCAGTAGATGAACTTAGCAATCAAATATATGGAATAGACATCCACCCCCTGAGTGTGCAGATTGCAAAAACAACACTTCTCATAACTCTTGGTAAAGAAGTAATTCATTCAAAAAGACCAATCCATTTAAATATTATACTTGCAAATACACTTTTAGCCCCCGAGGGCGTAAAGAATCTTTTTGGTGGTGAGTTTAGAATGAAAATTGATAAAGATCAATACGATTTAAACACCCAGGTTTTAGAGGACGTTGAACTTTTTGACGAAGCTTTAGAATTGTGCGAAAATCTTGCAGAACAAACTTTAAATAGAAAAGCGGAAAGTATTTCTATTTTTGAAAAAATATTAAAAACCCATTATAAACAAGGAGGGTATAACTCTCAAATTATCGAAAGCTTTTATAAAATATACTTAGGTCTGAAATCGGTAAAAGAAAAGGGTAGAGACAGCATATGGAAATTTATAGTTCAAAATCTATATAAACCATATTTTTTAGCGGAGAAATTTGATTACATCGTGGGTAACCCTCCGTGGTTCACATACAATTCAATTAAGAACGCCGAATACCAATTGACATTAAATCAACTTGCTCAAAATTACCAGGTAAAACCTTTAAAAGTTGCGAATTTTCCACATTTGGAAATCGCGGCAATATTCCTTGCACACTGTTCAAGCTATTTCCTGAAAAAAGAAGGTAAGCTTGCATTTGTTTTGCCTAGGAGTTTTTTTAGCAGTGATTCGCATGAGAACACCCGAAGTGGAAAAGCCAAGGGCTTTAAGTTGGTTGCTGCCTGGGATCTTATGAATGTATCGCCGTTATTTAGAATTCCAAGTTGTGTCTTATTTGTGGAAAAAAGTGACGGCTCTCGAAAGATACCTGCCACTGGTTTAAACGGATTAAAAATTTCCGGGAGTCTGCCTACAAGCAATTGTAATCTAAAGATAGCTGCCCCTAAATTGACTACTGAGGAAACAACCTGGTTTTATATTAAACGGGCAAAATCTTCAGCGCTTTCGGCAACAAATACAAAATCCAGTAACAAAATAAATCCTTATAAAAAGGATTTTAAACAAGGGGCGACTATAGTTCCACGCTCTTTTTATTTTGTAGAATTAAATCAAGAAAAACCGCTGGACTATATTGACAGATTAATTAATGTTAAAACCGCCGAATCCGTAAAACCAGATGCAAAACGTCCTTGGAAGGGGATCGATTTTAATGGAAGGATGGAAAGTAAATTCTTTTTTTATACTGGCTTGTCTAAAAGTATTTTGCCATTTGCACTATTCAAACCGGATTTAATAACACTACCAATAACCATCTCGTCTTTGAATGGAAAGAAGAAAATATATCTTCATTCTGCCACTGATCTTAGAAAAGACGGCTTTTTAAATGCGTCGAAATGGTTTCAAGATGCAGAGAATATTTGGAATACTTTGAAGACAGAAAATAATAGAGGAATTAGTAGCGAAGACTATATCAATTGGCAAAACAAACTTACCGCTCAGAATTTGAACGCACAATATTTGGTCTTATATAATTCATCTGCAAAAGACGCAAATGCTGTGACAGTGAAAAGAAGTGATTTTAGTCTGGAATTTATTGCTGAAAGTGTGACCTATGTGTATTATACTGATGACAAAAATGAGGCTTTTTATTTGACTGCAATTTTAAACTCTACGGCGCCCAATTTGATGATGAAAGATTTTCAAGCAAAAGGCCTATTCGGTGCTCGACATGTTCACAAGAAAATATTAGATATTTTTTATCCAAAGTATGATTCCAAAATTAAAACCCATAAGGAACTTGCCGCATTAAGTGAAGAAGCACATAAGAAAACAGCGACTTATCTTGTAAATAATCTGCCAGCACAAAACCTTACTATTAGCTCCCTGGGCAGGCTAAGAACTGCAATCAAGAAGCATTTGGGAGAAGAAATAGAAAAAATTGATACTTTGGTTGAGCAAATTATTCGTTAGTGTTCAATTTTCATTATTGGCAAAAATTCTAACACCAGGCTTAATAAATTTCAGATGTAGCGAGAAACGTCACTAATGGTTTAATTTTTTGAAAGGCAGTGAGAAAATATGCCCAAACCTCAGTCGATGAGTATTCAAGCAATTTGAAAGGTGAGGGATGGATTTTTAAACAAAGTAAAAAACTTATTCTCACTAAACCGCTATAGCAATGATTTTATACTTTAAAAACCAAAACCAACAACTAGGAAAAATAAAAGAAATCCCTTTCAAACTGGAAAAAGACATTCAAAGGATCTTTGAGGTAAACTTGCAAACAATAATGGGATTTGATTTAGTAAAATCAGAATTTTCAATTAAAAATAAAAGAATCGACTCACTGGCTTTCGATAGACAAAGTGCAGCATTCGTGATCATAGAATACAAAAGAGATAAGAATGTAAGTGTCGTAGATCAAGGTTTCACATATTTAAGCCTGATGCTTGAAAATAAAGCTGACTTTATTATTGAGTACAATGAAAGCCTATCACAAAACCTGAAGCGTGATGATGTTGATTGGAGTCAAACTAGAGTAGTTTTTGTATCCACAGGCTTTACAGAAAATCAAATTCAAGCCACAAATTTCAAAGACATTGCTATTGAATTATGGGAGGTTAAACGATTTGAAAATGAAATCGTAGTAATTACACCTATAAAGAAATCCCCGTCTGCAGAAAGTGTCAAACCGTTAACTCAACAAAATCAAACCTTGAAAAAAGTGAGCGATGAAATTGAGGTGGTTACGGAGGAAAATCATATTGAAAAAGGGAACGAAGTGGTAAAGGAGCTTTATAGTAAGTATAAAAGCTCAATATTAAATCTTGCCGATGGCATAGAATTAAAACCAATGAAATGGTATATTTCATTTAAGAAAAATAAAGCCTTCACATACCTGGAAATATTTAGAAAATCTCTAAAGATTACGCTACCTCTCAAACTTGGCCAGCTTGACGATCCCAAACAATTTGCCAAGGACGTGTCAAATATTGGCACAAGGGGATATGGAGATTATCAAATTCAAGTGGATGACGATCAAAATTTGGAGTACATAATGAGCTTGGTAAAACAATCCCTACTGATAAGCGAGACAAAATAGGCATTTGTAATAACTTAGATTTCTCATGTATTTTTTATGAAAAATTCAGCTATTCCTTTTTCTCTATTTGAAGCGGAAGTTAAAGCAGGGTACGATCGATTAGTAAAAGAATATCTTGCGAAACTTGATAAGGCCAGGGATGGCTTTAAGGGCAAAGCGCATAATAGTTTTGTAAAACATACTAACGACTCTTACCAAGTTTTACAGCAAAAATTGGGCACTAAAAATCAACGCTTCTTAATTGAAATTAGAGACCAACTCGAAGATGACAAAGATTTGAATTTTGAACTGTTGTTCAATAAAAACTTTGACCATCTCAACAATACAAACAAAAAATCATTTTTAAAAGATATTGCTGCACTAGAGGCGCTGGATGAAATGTTCAAATATTTACGTGAAAGCGGTTTGAAATTTAGAAAATTAGAGAATGGATCAGAAAATGCAATTTCAACTCACCCGAGTAAGGTCGGTAACAGTCGGGCAATTAAATGGAAAGGCAAGGACTTGGAATTAGTTCAATTAATTTATTCGCTGCGGGAAGGGGGGTTTCTAACAAACCAAAGCGACGAGATAACCTCGTTAGTAGCCCAGGTTGCAAAAGCATTTAACCATGAGCTAAGTGAACATTGGCAGTCCAATTTATCAGATAGCGTAAATAATCGAAATAACGACTATGTACCGGCAATTTTACAGAAGTTGCCAAAAGCATTTAATGAGTATCGAGACAGAATGCTAGAGAACAGAAAAAATAAGTAACCCAAGTGCTACCCAACTAGCGGATATAGTTATTTCTTGTTACCGGTATTTGCATAAATAAATCTATTTATTTATGGCAAATAACATCATTGTACAGTTTTCTGAAACTGAGTTTAAAGACCTTCTAAAGGCATGTATCAACGAAACGCTGAGTAGCAGCCCTCTTACCAAGCAAGGGCCGCAAAACAGCTTATTTAACGTCACGGAAGCTTCTGATTTCCTGGACCTTGCTCCACAAACTTTGTATGGCTACACGTCGAACAGAACCATTCCATTTATCAAGAAGGGTAAAAAAATCTATTTTCGAAAACTTGACCTGGAAAAATGGCTTTCAGATGGCCGAAAGCTAACCAAAGACGAAATATTAACAGCCGCGGAAAGAAAAGAAAAAGGAGGCAAAAATGGATAATCCAAATGTCGCCCCCGATTCTTTAAAGCACAACAAAATTATCACAGTTTCTTATTACAAAACACTTACTGACAAAACAAATTCACAAATATCTGTATCCGATGTTTTCAGCGAAATAAAAAGTGGTACGGGTATAAAGAATACCATTCAGAATTTACGCGCGGAAACTGAACCTAAGCACCTGGAAATTCTAAAGAAGAAACTGCCTTCTGTGACGTTTTCAGGTTTATTTCAAGGGCAAAGGACGTCAGATAATCTCATTGGGCACACGGGGCTAATTTGCTTAGATTTTGATAAAGTAGCAGATCTTTTTAACGTTAAGTCAACTCTTTGTAATGACCCTTTCACCTTTTCGTTGTTTCTTAGTCCAACCGGCTCGGGGATAAAGCTTTTGGTAAAGGTCGACTGCGGTAAAGATGGGCACAATGATACTTACAAAGCCATACAGGGTTATTTTAAGGATAAATATAACCTTGAAAGTGATTCTAAGTGCAGAGATATTACCAGGCTATGCTTTATAAGCTACGACCAAGATATTTACATAAATGATTCTTCCGTTGTGTTTGCTAGTTTGCCGGCGGCAGCAATATCTATACAAAGTCCAAAATCTGCCCCAAGAAACGAAGATGTAGCTAAAAATGTAGAAATGGTTATTAGGAGTATAGAAGCCAGCCAATTGGATTTGACAGCCGGTTATGAAAATTGGAGAAATTTAGGTTTTGCTCTTGCCGACGGCATGGGTGAGCAAGGCCGACCTTTTTTTCACAGAATGTCCGTATTGCACAGTAATTATGACCGCGTAGAAGCAGACCAGCAATTTACAAAGTGCCTAAATGGTAAAAGAGGTGGGATAACGATTGCCACATTCTTTCACCTCGCAAAAAAACATGGAATTACTATACATTCTGAAAAGCAAAAAGCTGCTGATACTTCTCATCGATTGGACACGCAAACAGAGACTAAAGGTTTAACTCAAAACTCAGCCCTTAAACCAGGGCAAAAGAGCCACGATTTGCCCTATATTACCCAAGTGGAAAATTTCTTAAATGAGTACTTTGAATTTAGGCGAAATGTCATCAATGAAAAACTGGAACATCGGAAATTAGACCATACAGGCCAGGTACAGGAATGGCAACACACCAAAGAAAATGAAATCAGCAGGTTTCTCCAAAAACATCATTTCAAATATTCGCCAACAAAAACATCAGAGCTTTTGCACTCTGACTATGTTCGGGAATTTAATCCAATAACCGACTATTTTAAGAACCTCCCGACGTGGAATAAAGATACCGAGCCGTCATACATACAAAAATTAGCGGCACTGATAAAGGTAAAAGATCAAGAACGGTTCAATACCCAGCTCATGAAAATGTTTATCAGGTGTGTGGCGTGTTCAACTGTAACTGGATATACTAACCCCAATTTTAACAAACACGTTTTTGTTATTGTTAACCCAAATCAAAGCAGCGGCAAAAGCACCTTGTGTCGTTGGTTTAATCCTCCTACTCTACAGGACTATTATATTGAAAATTTGAGCAGTGATAAAGATGGTATAATAGGCCTGGCCCAGGGCTTTATAATCAACCTGGATGAATTGGCATCGCTATCAAAACAAGATGTCGACCATCTAAAATCATTTATAAGTCGAGCAAGTATTAATGAAAGGATACATTATGGGAGAACGCGGAAATTTTATCCAAGAAGGGCAAATTTCGTTGGAAGCACAAACAATCTGGAATTCCTAACAGATGAAACCGGTAACGTGCGTTGGTTGTGTTTTGAGGTGGAATATATAGATTTTGGCTATTGTGACTCCAAGAGTGAAAAATACGTTGATATTGATAGACTTTGGGCAGAAGCCTATTTCCGGTATAAAGTCGGTGAAGAATTCCAATTAACCACCCAGGAAAGGCACGAAAATGAAAAATCAAATAAAACCTTTCAGTTGATCACAGAAGAAGAGGAATTGCTTAATCTTTATTTTGAACCTGCGGAAAAAAACAAGTCAAACTTTCTAACTAACACACAAATAATTCAAAAATTTGGGTCGAAAGGGATTAGCACTAACAGGCTGAGCAAAAAAAAGCTTGGCAGTGTGTTACGAAAACTGAATTACATACAGGGCGAGGAAAGAATCGGTTTGAATCCAGTGAAAGGCTATTATCTACGCGAATTGTCAAATATCTTACTCTAACCTACTACTCAAAAATAATCTCTTAAAAATCAGCCTGAAGTATGTAGTAAGATATATACTTAATCTTACTACAAGTTACTATTATAAAACAAAATAAAAAATGGTAGTAAGAAAGTAAGGTAGTAAGTCGTTTCTAAATAATTTACTACTTAAATTTAACCGAATTCAATAACAAAATGAGTTTAGATTCCGTAACAAAATTGCCAATTAAGAATACGCATTGCATCATTTGCGGCGAACCTTTCGACATAAAAAGGGCATCTAAGCTATATTGCTCATCAAGCTGTAGGCAATCTGCATACTATCATAAAGAAAAAATTGCTGATTTCCACCTTAACGTCTCAAAAGGAATAAATAAGGAAGTTAAAACTTTGTCCATCCAGGATTATACCAGTTACAACGAGACAAGGGTCAACATACTTGCCTATAAGAAGCTGCAGAACGATTTTCGCCATATTGAAGAGGGAACTCATGAATGGGAAATGTTGTACAATAATCCCAGGTGCGCATTAACTAAAAATAGAACGAATATCCCCGAGCAGCTAATTGAATTAAAACTTCCACAGTTATCAATCGAACAATGGTCATGTATAAAGATATTGTACCCAAATTTTAGTAGTGTCAACTTTGCATTGTTTGTAAGTTCATTAAGTTCTGAATTTCTGAATCAAATAAGATTCGATTCTGCTTCCGCCGCGGATCAAACAACAGGAAATTTTCTGCCCGTTAAAAATATGTATCTATGTCATTTGCAAAAAATAGTTAACGGAGAAATTCAATTCAATTACGGATAGGCCTCACTTAATAGGATATCCCATTTTTCTAAATATGCCCCCGCATAATCTCTAAATTTTCTCATATCACTGTCATTCCTAGTCCTTCCGGATTTAGCTATACCGCTCAGCCATTTTATATGATCATTTTTAATGATTGCCGATAATTCCAAACTTGGAATTAGGAAGAACTCCGGACGAGTTAATCCATCTTTTAAAGAAACAAAAATATAGATCAGACTGTTAATAGGCTCTTCTGCTTTTTTCTTTAAAATCCATTCTCGCTTGCCGTTTTGATTAGTTTTAACCTGAACGGAAAAAATTTTTTTGCCGGACAAATTAGAGGCAAGAATATCAACACTATCATTATTTCTAAGCATTATTGAAGCCATAAATCCACGCCTAGATAATTCTGCGGCTACATAGTATTCGCCGGCAACCCCGCTTAAACCCATTGACAACTTTTCCATAGCTTATTATTTTAGATAAAAATATTCATGTTTCCGTTAGGATAAAATGTTTAGTTCGACCGGCAACATACAAGAATTATCTTTTTTACTTCGTAAATACACTATATTTATTGACCGAAATGAGGTTAGCCAACCTAAAACCCCTTATGACCCTCTAAAACCCTTGATAATGGATTTCGATGCTTTGCTGAAGCAAATTCAAGATTGGACTAATAAAATACCGCTTCTGATCTTAGGAAGTGGCTCATCTATTCCATTCGGTATTCCATCGATGTGGGGTTTAGGAGAGTATCTCAAAAGAACAATGGCCTTTTCAGATCCCGATGACAACTCTCAATTTAAAGAATTCGTAGGGTTATTAGACTCATTAAAGGACTTAGAACTTGCTCTACAACGGCTTCATGATATTAGACCCAAAGTATTAGAAGAAATTATCCAAAGAACCTGGGAAATTGTGAATGAAACCGATCTTAATGCATATGAATCTTTAATACATAATAAAGACACCTTTCCTCTTGCTGAATTAACCAAATACTTACTTACATCGACCGATAAGAAGCTTTCTATTATCACAACTAATTATGATAGACTTGCTGAATATGCAGCGAGCATAGCAGGCGCATTTATTTGCAACGGATTTGCTCAAAACTATTTTGGTCAATTCACAGATTTAATTCATAAAAATAACGTCCGAACTTTATTCGGATACACTGGCCAAGTAAATATTTGGAAGGTACATGGTTCATTAGAGTGGTTTCAATCGATGGACGAAGAAAGTATACAATTGCCTCTACGGAAGTCTATCCCCATTGGTTTAAAACCATCAATTGTAACACCAGGCTTAACTAAATACTTTCAAACGCAACTTGAGCCATTCAGAACAATATTTACTGAAGCAGACAACGAAATTGTCAATGCAAACGGCTTTTTGTGTATTGGATATGGATTTAATGATATTCATGTCCAGCCAAAATTAATTGCACAAATTAAAAAGCATAAGCCAATTATTGTTTTAGCAAAAGAAATTACCGTAAAAACAAAAGAGGCGATTATAGACAACAAGTGCGGAAATTACATTTTAATTGAAGAATATAATTCAACAGATAGCCGAATATATTCATCACAGTTTTCCGGACCAAAAATCTTTAAAAATAAAAGTTGTTGGATGTTAGCAGAATATCTTAAACTCATTAAATCCTAATTCCATGGCGCTATTTTCATTTAGAGACGAAGAATCCGTTGGTACTGTTTTTAGCGTTGACACCGCCACTTTGATAATAAAAGTCAAAGAGATTGAGAAATTGAGGAAACTACAAGTTAACCATCTCGTAGCGATTAGAAGCTCTAAGGCGGGTCAGCATTTAATTGGAATTATAAATAGGATAACAAGAAAAGCCTCAGATGAAGAGATACCGGCTGGTACAGATGTGGGTTTGAGTAATTTTTTATTCACTGAAAATATTTTAAAGGTGAATTTGATAGGTACGCTGTTAGATATGCATGGCCAAAGCCAGAATGTTTTTAAAAGAACTCTTGATACCGTTCCCGAAATTGAAGCGTTTTGTTTTCCAATTGATGGCGAAAACATTACAAAATTTATGCAGACTATTTCAAAGGTTGAAAATTATAAAATACCACTATCGATTGGCAAATATTCAATTGATGAAAATGCGGAGGCGTTCTTGGATGGTGACAAGCTATTTCAAAGGCATGCAGTTATAGTGGGAAGTACTGGATCTGGCAAATCTTGGTGTGTTGCAAAACTAATCGAGCAAATTGCTAAACTACCCATGGCTAACTGCATTTTATTTGATATCCACGGCGAATATAGTTCACCTGATTTTAAACTCAGTGGATTGCAACATTTAAGTGTTGCAAATTCTTCCTCGTTGGGAAAAAAAGGGAATCTTGCGAATAATATTCTCATGCTGCCTTATTGGATGTTGACCTATGAAGAAATGCTTGCAATGCTATTAGATAGAAGTGATAGTAATGCACCTAATCAAGCTATGCTTTTTTCTAAAACTGTGTTCGCTGAAAAACTTAACTATTTGACAAGTATTGGCGATACAACTTTTAAGGCAAGTATTACTATTGATAGTCCAGTTCCGTATAAAATTGAAAATGTTCTGTTAGAATTGTCTCGGCTAGACAACGAGATGGTTCAAGGAGCTAGAGATTTCAAACAAGGGCCGTATAATGGAAAATTAACGCGATTTATACAACGCCTAGAGGCCAAGTTTCAAGATAAAAGACTCGGTTTCCTTTTCCAAATTTCAGAGGATGAATTAGCCTTAAATTGGATGAACGAATTATGTTGCCGTTTAATGCAAGGGTCTGCATTAAACTCGAAAAAAGCGGGGATAAAAATTATTGATTTTTCAGAAGTTCCATCTGATGTCTTGCCACTCGTAATAGGGCTTGTTGCAAGATTGGTTTTTGCGGTACAACAATGGACCGCAAAGGATAAGCAACATCCAATATGTTTACTTTGCGATGAGGCTCATTTATACATTCCTGAGCGGTCCGAAGGGGATGCGGCAGCTGAGTTGGGATTGAAAACATTTGAGCGAATAGCGAAAGAAGGGAGAAAGTATGGTGTTAGCCTAGTGGTTATTAGTCAACGACCGTCTGAGGTCAATAGGACCGTTCTAAGCCAGTGTAATAATTTTATTGCCTTGCGCCTCTCAAATGGCGAAGACCAAACTGTAATAAAGCGTTTGCTGCCCGATAATCTTGATGGACTTACTGAGGTATTGCCTATCTTGGATATTGGGGAAGCATTGATTGTTGGAGACGCTTCATTGTTACCCACAAGAGTAATCATAGGTGAACCATCAATTAAACCTGAAAGTGCAACAATTAAGTTTTGGAAAGAATGGAGTAATGATAAAGCTGGACAAGAAATCGAAAATGCAGTGTCTGGCCTTAGAAAGCAGTCAAAGGCTTAGTTTAATTCAATTGCAACTACCCATTCAAGAATGGTAGTTGATTGATGCGGTTCCCTATTATTTACCGTTTTCTTTTTCGAGCAACCTTCATCAATCCCGCAACTATTTCAGCAAATCTTGCAGTTTTAAACACTAATTCTAGAGCCTTTTGTAAATCTTCTTCTTTTTTTGCAGTAATATGAGTATAATATTTTAGCTCTCTGGTTTTATTTATTTCTGCTAGTATAGTTGGTTCTACTAAAATTTTAACGGGAAATATTTCAATGTCATATCCCATTTCGAGAACAGTAAAAATATAATCATTTAAGTATTTACTATATAAATCTAAATCAAATTGAAACTTTGAAGTAAGTTTTGAGGCAAGTTTTGACAAATCGTTCTTTGGTCTTATTGCTAACTGAGCTAACCCATCCGTCGACTTTGGGAAGCCAGATATTGAATCTTCCACAATATTTTCAGGATATTCTTTTGGACTTTCTTTAAATTTTTCCCATTCCATATTAAGCTAATTTGAATTCATAAATTAAAGGTAAATGATCGGATATTGTGACTTTGTTTTTTTTAGTATCGAAAAAACTAAAGCCTCTCGTTTTTTCGAGAACATCAATGTTTTCAAATTTAAGTTTTTTGCTCATATGGAAACTTAAGACAACTTGATCTAAAAAATGATGCTCTAGAATATCAAATGAAGATCCAGACGGCCTTTTAAAATATTTTGTTCCCGGGAAATGATTTTTTCTATACAGCAGCCATGTCGGATTATAATATAGCGCTTTCTTTCTTTCTAAGTGCGACACTTCACCCTTTAGATTTATTGTATTGGAAGCAGAAAATCCGTCGAAATCTATCATCGGCGTTTCAAAAGGATTAACATTAAAATCTCCAATTATCATGATATTTTCACTTAGAGAGCTGCCGATTTTTGCGTCTATTTCGTTTCGGAAATCTCTTATAAAACTTTTTAAGCCATCAATGTGGTTAAACATTTGTGATGGAAAATGTACCGAGATTATATTGACTTTAGCCTTATCATCCTTTAAAGCCGAATAATAAGTTGATTGTCGTCCTAGTTTTAATTCCAAATCCTTTTTTTTTATTATAACTATTCTATCACATCCTGGATTTGAGAAATGCTCATATTCCATTTTATTTAACTCTTCAACGTTGGCTGTTAAAGTTTCTTCTAAGGTTTCCGATAAAAATAGAATATCAGGTGACTCTTGCTTAATAATATCAAGAATACTCAAAAGATTTGAAGTTCCCTTTGTGTTCCAATAAATGCACTTCATGTATTCTCGAAATTAACCTTTATTAGATCCCCTTATTAGGCAAACTAAAGATTTTTTAAAGTAGTAAGTTTAAACCATGTTTAAACCAGCTCAAAAAAATAAGGGTTTCAACTTTCGCTGAAACCCTTACTGGTGGCTGTGTGACCCGGATTGGGCTCAAACCAATGACCTACTGCTTAGAAGGCAGTTGCTCTATTCAACTGAGCTACCGGGCCTGTTAACCGGGCGCGAAGATAATTTTTTTTGGCTTGCCGGCAAACTCAAATTGAAAGATAAAATGCCTTAAAACCAGCTATTTCAATTGCTTTTTAAAAAACTGCGCCGCCAATTGAATGGTTTTTTCATGCACTTTCTTCCTGTCCACAGTGGGATCGTCGGCAAAATAAATGGGATCCGATTTTTTCAGATCATCAATGGTTTCGTTCAGCATGGCATAATGCCCGGTTTTGCCCGGGAACTCGTAGTACCCCGAGCCATTTATTAATTTATGAAAATGGCGCGCATTGCTGAGCACCGGCGCCATACTATCGCTGGCAGCGCCAATAATATAAACGGGTTGGCCGATGCTGCTGAACTGTTGTTTTAAAACAAAGCCCGCACCCAATGCAGGCGAAATAGCAAAAAATGCTTTAATGCGAGTGTCTTTTAAGACAGGTACGCGGTGCATGGCCGATAGCAAAGCAGTGTCATCGAGGAAACGCGCGGTACCCGGCATTTCAGGTGTTTCGATTTCTTTCCGGCCGGCTGTTTTATAAAAATGAATCAGTGTATCATAATTGATGGATGCACCGGCCAGGGCCAGCACCGTATAGCCGCCCAGCGAAAAACCGATAGCCCCGATTAGCGTGCTGTCGATAACGGTACTTACTTCTTTGTCGCTCAACAAAGCGGTTAAGACATAGCTGATGTCCAGCGGCCGCTCCCAGGGTTTGCAAAATTCAATGGGTATTTTATTATCGTAAGTATTGCCCCAATGGTCAACGGCCGCCACCATATAACCTTCTTTTACCAGGCCCTGCGCCAGCCATTCCATGGTAAGACGTCCCCCACCCGTGCCATGCGAAAGCAGGATCAACGGCATTTTCTTAGCAGGCAGGCTGGCATTGCGCCGGGTAAACTGCCGGATAAAAGGAGAAAAAGTTTTATCGTTGTTGGTGGGTGCTTCTGTAGTGGGATACCAAAGTTCTGTTAGCAGCGGACGATTGCGCTGGCTGTCTTTAAACGCAAAACTGCGTTGCCCAATGTATGCAGAAGATTGTTGGGCGACAGCAAATTGATACATTAAAAAAAAAGCGATTGTCAGTACGTTCCGGTGTACGTGCATGGATGTATGATTTATGTCTGCAAAACGAAATATAAAACGCCAGACCAGGGTTCACAAAGATAAAAGGATAAGCTGAAAGGTGCAGGGTATCAGGTATAAGGCTGAAGGCGAGGGAAGATTCTTTGATTTTTGCTGTGGTTGCTGCTTATCTTCAGGTTGTCTATTTTTTGTATAAGCAATATTATACCGTACGCCATGTTAGCAAGAAGAATCATTTACTTTGTCCTGTTTATATTTCTCATCTGGCTGGCCCTGGCAACGCGTCATCATCATGAATGGTTTTCGCCGCTGATTGTTGAATACGGCGGTGATACTATCTGGGCCGGTGCCTTCCTCTTTTTAATGCGGGGTTTGTTTTTAAAAATTGATCTATGGAAACTGGCGCTTATTAGTTACGTATTGGGTGTGATAGACGAATTCACGCAGCTATACCGGGCTCCCTGGGCCAACCAGGTGCGGGCTACCACGCTGGGCCGGCTAATGTTTGGTGCGGGCTTTTTGTGGAGCGATATACTATGCTATGCTATTGGCATCCTGCTGGCATTTATTATTATCTGGTTGATAGAACGCCCATATAAAAGCAATAAAGCCGTAGTTTGAGAACTCAAAGTTCCTTCCTTCGTCGCGATGACAACCTGGATAGTTCAGTCATAAAAAATAACGCAGTTTTCAATTGCCCCGGGAGATGATTTGTCATAGACCGAAGCCAATTGTTCAGGACTATTTTTTCATTCAAAGCCATCATCCAATGCAACAGAGCCGCAGTTCCCTCCTTCGTCGGGATGACAAACGAATTAGTTCAGTCATAAAAAATAATGCAGTTTTCAATTGTCCGGAAGATGACTTGTCATAGACCGAAGCCAATTGTTCAGGAATATTTTTTCATTCAAAATCGTCATCAAATGCAACAGAGCCGCAGTTCCCTCCTTCGTCGGGATGACAAACCTAATTAGTTCAGTCATAAAAAATAATGTAGCTATCAATTGCCCGGGATCCAAAATAACGCGGCATTTCACTATGAAGCTGTTATCCCCAAAAACTACGCTGCAGTCCCTACGAAGCTGTCATCCCGACGAAGGAGGGAACTGTGCGTACAGCTTTTGTTAACAGGAAGTCCCTCTTTTTTGCGCTATGCGAACCGGCGCATGGCATAAAATTAGCCTCCCTTTACATGGCAATCCCGTAAACCGGTGTGTTTACCTTCTTTTCAACCAATCTGCTGATCACAGATGCAATCAAAAGAAAGAAAAAGACGGTAGCTGGGGAAAAAAATGCGCAGTATGGGTTTTCGCGAGCAGTGAATTCTTATAAAATGTTTCTTATCCGGTATGAAATTCAATTATTCAAAACAACGCAATGCTGTTATAACACCGGCAACCGATCGCTTTTTCCGTGACATTTATTCCATCTACAAATTCGCGCAGCTATTTTTTAAAGAAGCGTTTATTCCACCTTACAAAGGTAAAGAAATTGTAAAGCAGTTCTTTGATGTAGGGGTACGATCGCTTCCGCTGATCTCAGTCACCGGTTTTGTCACCGGTATTGTTTTTACCAAACAATCGCGCCCTTCGCTGGCAGAATTCGGCGCTACATCCTGGTTGCCTTCTTTGATTGCGATTGCTATACTGCGTGCACTGGCGCCGCTGATAACGGCGCTTATTACCTCGGGCAAAGTAGGATCCAATATCGGGGCTGAACTGGGCTCTATGAAGGTAACAGAACAGATAGATGCGATGGAAGTATCGGCCTCCAACCCCTTTAAATTTTTGGTAGTAACGCGGGTAATTGCCACAACCCTCATGTTGCCGGTATTAATGTTATATACCGGCTTCATTGCATTGATGGGTGGTTTTATCAATATCCATTTTAATGAAATGACCAGCTTTACGAGCTTTTTTGAAAAAGCATTTGAACGCATCACATTCCTTGATCTTTTTTCTTCGCTCATCAAATCATTGTTCTTTGGTTTCACCATCGGCATCGTGAGCTGTTATAAAGGCTATACCACTTCGCAGGGAACCCGGGGTGTTGGCATTGCGGCAAACGGCTCGGTCGTGATCTCCATGTTCCTGATTTTTGTGGAAGAAATTGTGGCGGTGCAAATCACCAGTTGGTTCAGGTAAATATAAAAATATGCAGAAAGACAGGTCACATATCAACTACAACCATACCATCATTGATATAAAAGGATTGCGCAAATCCTTTGGTAATAACCATGTGCTGAAAGGTATCGACCTGCAGGTACACGAGGGAGAAAATGTAGTGGTGCTGGGCCGTTCCGGTACCGGCAAATCGGTGCTGATAAAAATTATTGCGGGCTTATTGAAACCCGATGCCGGAACAGCCATCGTACTGGGACAAGACGTGGCATCGCTCGACCGCAAAGAACTGGAACTATTGAGACTTAAAATCGGCTTTTCATTCCAGAACAGTGCATTGTATGATAGCATGACGGTACGTGAAAACCTGGCCTTTCCATTGGAACAAACAGGCAGACCACTCAGTCGCGAAGAACTGGAATACGATATCCGCGAAGCCCTCGATGCAGTTGGTTTGCTGCAGGCTATTGACCAGTTGCCATCTGAATTATCGGGCGGCCAGCGCAAAAGAATTGGTATAGCAAGAACCCTGATTATGAAACCGGCTATTATGTTGTATGATGAGCCCACAGCTGGTCTTGACCCCATCACCAGCGGAGAAATAAATGATTTGATCAACGAAGTACAGCAATTATACCATACCAGTTCTATCATCATCACGCACGATCTCACCTGCGCGAGGGCAACAGGCGATCGGATTGCGGTATTGCTCGATGGCCTGTTTTTGAAATCAGGCAGTTTCGAAGAAGTGTTTGCTTACCACGATGAACGAATCAAAAATTTTTATGACTATAATTTTGTAACCCCATGAGCACAGCTTCCAGCAAACGGTCTGTTATTGTAGGCGTCTTTATCAGCCTCGGCATTATTATTTTCCTGGTGGGCGTATTCACGCTCGGCGGCCAGCAAAAAACTTTTTCTGCGTCTGTTTCTATCAACGCATTGTTTGATGATGTAAGCGGGTTACAGCAGGGAAACAATGTCTGGTTCTCAGGTGTAAAAATTGGAACGGTTAAAAAAATAAGTTTTTTTGGCAAATCACAGGTACAGGTGCTCATGCACATCGATAAAAAAGCACAGGAATTTATACGCAAAGACGCTAAAGCAAAAATTGGTTCCGATGGTTTAATCGGCAATAAAATTATTGTGGTCTACGGTGGTACCCAAACAGCCGCCGCAATTGATAACAACGATACACTGGACGTACAAAACACCCTGAGCACCGAAGATATTATGGCCACCCTGCAAAAAAATAATGAAAATCTTATCGCGATTACCAGCGATTTTAAAATCGTAAGTAAAAGGCTGGCGGATGGGGAGGGCACACTGGGCGCGCTTATGACCGACAAGACCCTGTTTAAAAACCTGCAGGCCACGGTGGCCAACCTGCAAACCGCAGCACGCAACAGCGAAAAACTAACATCGGGCATAGCCGCCTATACCGCCAAACTGCAATCGCCCGGCTCGCTGGCAGGCGGCCTTGTCAACGATACCCTTATTATGAAAAACCTGAAATCCGCCACAACCGAGTTGCAGCAGGCTGCCGGATCGGCTAACAGCTTTACCGACCAGTTAAAAGCAGCCGGCAACCAACTCAACAACCGCAATAATACACTTGGGCTATTGTTGTACGACGAGCAAACAGCCGCACGTTTAAGAAACACGCTCGATAACCTGAACACCGGAAGCATCAAACTGAATGATGACCTGGAAGCTGCACAACATAATTTTTTACTGCGCGGATTCTTCAGGAAAAAAGCAAAACAGGACGCAAAAAATGCGGTAAAAGCAAGCGATAGCAGTTCCGGCAAACCAAAATAAATAGATGATAGCGACAGCGTCAGAAAAACGTCTCCGCCGTCGGGTAGTGATACGTATTAGTACCTATCCTTGTATAATAGCAAAATACCCGCTAAAATAATTGTATACAAAGATCGTTTCGATCATCGCATCCCGTGATCACAGTTCCTTATTGCTGACCGGGTTACTAAAACCGATGATTGTCCAATGAATCCTTTACCATTTACCCGGCCCCGCTTCTTGTGCAATTGCCTGTATTTATTGGCAATAACCCTGTTTCTGTTGGCTGCACCGGCCGCTTATTCCCAAAGGCAAAAATTAAAGTTCGATCATCTTGATATTACATCCGGTTTATCGCAGAATAACGTGATTTGCGTATTGCAGGATAGCCGCGGTTTTATGTGGTTTGGCACCCGTGATGGCCTCAATAAATATGATGGCTATAAATTTACCCTGTACCGGAACGAAGTATCGAACAACAAAAGCCTCAGCAATAATTTTATTACTTCGCTGATGGAAGATAGCAAGGGAAATATGTGGATAGGCACCAATGGCGGCGGCATTAAACGCTACGACCGCGAGAAGGACCAGTTCCAGCAATTCAAGCACGACAGAAATAACGGTCAATCCATTTCCAGTGACTTGGTGGCCTGTATTGCCGAAGACCACAATGGCAACCTGCTGATAGGCACAAACGATGCCGGCCTTAATGTGATGGATGCCCGCACCGGCCGCTTCCATCATTATCTCCACAACGTTGGCGATGTTCATTCATTAAGCGATAACTACGCGCATGCAATTTTTGAGGATGTGCATCACAATATCTGGGTGGGTACCTATGGCGGTGGCTTGAACCTGTTTGATCCGAAAAGTGGTTCATTTACCAGTTTCCGGCATTCCACAGACAGCGGCGCCATCAGTGACGACCGGGTTTTCAGAATCGCTTCAGACAGTAAACATCGTTTATGGGTGGGTACCGATGGCGGTGGCCTGAATCTTTTTAATTATGAGACCCGTCGTTTTACAAAATTCATGCACGATGAAAATAATAAAAACAGTCTTCCCGCCAATGCGGTATACGCAATCGGCGAAAATACGGACGGCTCTTTGTGGATAGGCACCGAAAACGGCGGTCTCAGCATTTTCAATCCTGAAACCCGCGTGTTTAACAATTACCTGCACGATGATCTTGATAACAGCAGCCTTAGCAACAACTCACTGTACACCTGCTATAAAGATCGGAAAGGGAACATGTGGATAGGCACATTTTCAGGCGGGGTTGATATATTTAATAAAGACTACAGCAAGTTCGCTCACTATAAACACAATGCGGAACCTTCCAGTCTGAGCAATAATTATGTCTTGTGTATAAAAGAAGATTCAAAAAAAAGAATCTGGATTGGCACCGATGGTGGTGGACTGGAACTTTTTGATCAGCAAACAAAAACCTTTACACATCACCAGCATCGCAATAATGACAAGAACAGCATTTGCGGTAATTATGTGCTGGATGTATACGAAGACAATAAAGGCAATATCTGGGTGGGCACCTGGGGAGATGGATTAACCGTGTATAACCCTGAAAAGAATACCTACCGTCATTTCAAACACAACCCGGCAGATTCGTCCAGCCTTAATGGAAATAACGCCTGGTCTTTTTTTGAAGACAGGGACAAAAACATGTGGATTGGTTTGCATGGCGCCGGTCTTGATAAATTCGATCCGGCTTCCGGAACATTTATTCATCATGTTCACAGCAGCGATTCCCGCAGCATCAGCAGCAATATCATTCATATGATCAGCGAGGATGATCATGGAAATCTCTGGCTGGCAACCGATGAAGGCGGTCTTTGTATGCTGAATAAAAAAACGGGACTCTTCAGCACCTACCTGCATGATGATAAGAAAAACAGCATCAGCAATAATAGCTTATCCACTATCTGCAGGGACAAAAATGATAATTTCTGGATAGGCACGATGGCGGGTCTTAATTATTTTGATAGCCACACCAAAACGTTTACAGTATATACAACTGCTGATGGAATGCCTAACAATGCCGCATTCGGCATACTGGAAGACGATAAAAGCCATTTGTGGATTAGTACGAACCGCGGGCTGGCGGAATTTGATCCCGTTACCAAAAAATTTAAAAACTATGGCATCGCCGATGGATTGCAGTCGTACGAATTTAAAGATCATTCTTTCTGTAAAAGCAGCAATGGTGAAATGTATTTTGGCGGCGTAAATGGCTTCAATGAATTTACCCCGTCCAATGTAAAAGAAAACGATTTTGATCCTCCCCTCGTATTAACCAGCTTGCAGATTTTCAATAAAAATGTTCCGGTATCGGATAGCAACCAGGTTTCTCCGTTACAAAAGACAATTACCGAAACCAAAGAGATTTCCATTCCCTATGCCAGTTCTGTTATTTCATTTGAATTTGCGTCCCTGAATTATACCGTGCCCGAAAAAAAGAAGTATGCTTATATGTTGCAGGGCTTCGATAAAACCTGGAATGAAGTGGGTGTTGAACGCAAAGCAACCTATACCAAAGTTGACCCGGGCACCTATACCTTTAAAGTAAAAGGATATACCAATGATGGCAAATGGTCGGATCATATCACTGAAATAAAGCTTACGGTCATTCCGCCTTTTTACCTCACCTGGTGGTTCAAAATAGCCGCTGCACTGTTGCTGGTGGCTGCTGTTTTCATTTTTATACGGACGCGTATCAAAAGCATCAAAGCACAAAATGAAAAACTGGAAAACCTGGTTACAGAAAGAACGGCCGCATTGGCGGTATCCATAGAAGAAGAAAAAAAATCAAGGGAAGATGCTGAAAATGCCAACAAGGCAAAAAGTGTTTTCCTGGCCACTATGAGCCATGAAATACGCACGCCAATGAATGGTATTATTGGTATG
>Ga0157378_10001143_pt1 | contig 24134 bp, 22 predicted proteins | sample M65metaG_FD_115309 | JGI IMG/M metagenome (GOLD analysis project Ga0157378, IMG submission 115309) | Miscanthus rhizosphere microbial communities from Kellogg Biological Station, Michigan, USA - M6-5 metaG | ecosystem: Host-associated > Plants > Roots > Rhizosphere > Soil | place: USA: Michigan...
TACGCCCTCGGGCTGCATTCTTTCTCCGCTTCGCGGCTGGGCAGCGGCGTGCTATTGTCGCCCTTACTTTGGTGCCTGAAAGTCGAGCGACATGCCCATCGCCTCGCGGACCTCGTCCATCGTGCCGCCGGCTACCTTTCGCGCCCGGTTCGATCCTGCCTCCAGAATATCCCAGGCGAGCCGCGGATTCTCCTCATATTTCTTGCGCCGCTCCTGCATGGGAGTCAGGATGCTCACCAACGAATCGGCGGCCCAGCCCTTGCATTCGATGCAGCCGATCGAAGCCGCCCGGCAGCCTTCATAGACTTTGGCCAAAGTGCTGCTGTCGCTGAAGATCTTGTGCAAATCGCCTACCGGACAAACATCCGGATTACCCGGATCACTCCGCCGCACCCGCGCCGGATCGGTCAGCATGGTCTTCAGCTTCAGCCGCACCACCGGTTCGGGATCGGTTAGCAACACCGTGTTGCCGTAGGACTTCGACATCTTGCGACCGTCGGTCCCCGGCAGCTTAGCGGCCGGCGTCAGCAACGGCTGTGGTTCGGGAAACACGGGCAATCCGCGGCGGTTGTAGAACATGTTGAAACGCCGCGCAACCTCTCGGGTCAACTCCACATGTGGGACTTGATCTTCTCCCACGGGAACGAAATCCCCCTTGTAAATCAAGATGTCGGCGGATTGCAGCAGGGGGTACCCGAGGAACCCGTAGGTGCCCAAATCTTTTTCAGAAATATTTTCGCGCTGCTCTTTGTAGGTTGGTACCCGTTCCAGCCAGCCCAGCGGCGTGATCATCGAGAACAGCAAGTGCAATTCGGCATGTTGCGGTACGTGCGACTGGATAAACATGGTGCAGCGCGCGGGATCGAGCCCGGCTGCCAGCCAGTCCATCAAAACTTCAACGGAGTTCTCTTTAATCTTGGAAGTATCGGCGTAGTCGGTGGTCAGTGCGTGCCAGTCGGCCACGAAAAAGAAGCACTCGTACTGGTCCTGCATGCGCACCCAGTTATCCAGGGCGCCGACGTAGTTGCCCAAATGGAGTTTGCCGGTGGAGCGCATTCCGCTGAGCACCCGTTTTCGTTGATTGGAGCGAGCGGCCATCAGACTCTCATCAAAATGGAATCAAAGAAACCTATCACCGGATAAATCAACTTTCCCAAGAGTCCGCCACCCAGGTAGACCAGCAGCATCAGCCCAATCCAGCCTACGCGGTCATAAGCCTGAAGCGCCGGTCCTGACAAAAAGTGCCGCAACACATGGCTGCCATCGAGCGGCGGCAGCGGGATCAAGTTGAAGATCGCAAGCACGATATTGATGGTCATCAAGTCGTAGAACAGCAGACTCAAGGGCAGTAAAACCGATCCCGTCTGCGCCCCTAGTTCATTTAGCTGATTGGGATAAGCGTACGGAATCGCGCGTACGATCGCCCCGCCCAATTGGGAAGTGGTCGCGATCAAGATCAATACAATGACGGCGCCGATCACGACGATGAAATTACTGATCGGTCCAACCACCGATGTAAGAATGTCGTCCCGCGTGGGATTCTTGAAGTTCCTCGGATTTACCGGTGTCGGTTTGGCCCATCCCAGCACCGGAAAATGCGATATCAGCGCGATCAGCGGAAGAATCACCGTTCCGAACAGATCGATGTGCTTAATGGGATTCAGGGTAATCCGCCCCAGCATGCGGGCGGTCGGATCCCCGCAACGGTTCGCCATCCAGGCGTGCGCCGATTCGTGAATGCTGATCGCAAACAGAAAAACGATCAACTGAAACAGGATGTCTACATGCTGCAGGGTCATCGGAAGGTTAACTTCGATACTAACATGCGGTTTCCCGGCTGCCATTGGGCCGAAAAGCCATTCAAGGCTTTTCGGCCGATGGTGCGATTGTCTTCAGTTTAATTGTCTTCGCCGGAATTCCGCCCACGATGTGATAGGGCTCGACGTCCTTCGAAGCCACTCCCATAGCCCCAACAAGCCCATGCTCTCCAACCTTGACGCCGCTCATCACGGTGGCGTGATAAGTTACCCGCGCCTTCGGTCCCAGCTCAGTCTTGTGGTTGGAGACGATCATGCCATCGTTGAGATCGTGGGCGTGGGAGTACACGTTGGCGTAGTCGGAAATTGAACTGCCGGCATGTACGATGATTTCGCCCCGGTCGTCGAGCAACACGTATTTATGGATGGTGCAATTGTCTTCCACGGTGAGGTTGTAACCGTAAGAAATTTCCACTCCGTGGAAGATCTTCACATTCTGTCCGATGTGTTTGAATACATGCTTAGCCAGCATGGCGCGCATGCGAAAGCCCAGCCAGTGATTCAATCCAACCGGCGAGCGGTCGAACATCATCCAGAACCAGATGAGCGGCTTGCGCTCGGCATATTTGGCAGCATCTACGTCACCGTAGTATTCCGGTTCCAGGGTTGCATTACGCGGATCGAATGAATGCACCAACGCCTGCTCCGCCCAACCGTTTTGCGTAGCTGCAAGAGGACGCCCTAAATAAAGCTGGTGTAAAGCGTCTCGCACCACGTCGCTGCGGCGCTGCGGATCACGGTTGCTGAATTCTTTGTCTAATTGCTCGATCCAGCCGAGAAACGCCTTCTCGGCTTCGGGCGTCGGCATAAGCGGACGATATTCATATCGCGGCATAAAAGAAACCTTCCCATCAACGCTGAACTGCCAGCCGATAGCATACCGGGTTCGAGCCCAGGAACCACTGTTCTATAATCGCCCTCTCCTCGTGGCCACCCTAGCCCGCAAGCTTCGCGTCGTCGACTACTTCGCCCTGGGGTGGGGCACCATGGTCGGCGTTGGCTGGCTGGTGGTGATGGACGACTGGCTGTTGCGCGGTGGCGTCCTCGGCGCCGTTCTTGGCTTCGCCATCGGCGGCGCGCTGCTCTTCCCCATCGGCTATGTGTACGGACGTCTGGTCAGCCGCATGCCCGACGCGGCCGCTGAAATCGCCTACACAGCCAAGGTCTTTCCGCAATGGATCAGCTTTGCCACCGGATGGATGATGGTGTTGGCTTACTTCATCGTATGTCCATGGGAAGCCGTGGCCGTCGGCAAGATTGCCGCTTATATCTTTCCCGGACTGAACAGTTTCGAACTGTATCGGGTAGCAGGACAATCCGTATTCCTCCCTCGGTTAGTCATTGGACTAGCTCTCACAGCATTACTCACCTATCTGAACTATCAAGGTGTCCGGCTGAGCGCCACTTTCCAGAACTGGACTGCCTTCGGCACTCTGGCGCTGTTTGGCGTTTTCGTGGGGTTTGGGGTGGCCAAAGGATCGTCTGCAAATTTCGCGCCTCTGTTCACCCACACCGGATTTGTTTCCGTTTTGCTGGTGCTGCAAATAGTTCCCTATTTCATGACTGGATTTGAATCGGTTGGCAAGGCCGCGGAAGAGGCTGCGCCCGAATTTCAGCAGCGGGGATTTTTCAAGGCAATTGCTGCTGCCATTCTTGTAGGCATTTTATTTTACACCGTCGTGGTGGCCGCCGTCGGGTATGTCGCTCCCTGGCGGCAGCTGACAGGCGAGCGGTTCATGACCGCGGTTGCTTTCGAGCACGCGGTTGGGTCGCGCTGGATCGTCAGCGTAATTCTTGCTGCCGCCATGCTTTCCCTGTTCAAAGTGTTCAATGGAAACCTGTTGGCAGCCAGCCGCGTGGTTTTCGCCATGGGCCGCCGCGGATTGATTGAGCGCCGCCTGGGCGAGGTCCACCCGCAAAATAAGACACCCGCAGTGGCGGTACTGTGCGTAGGAGCCGCCACCGGCGGCTGCATGTTTCTGGGAGATGCAATCCTCGTACCTATCACTGAAGTCGGTTCGGTCGCCTCTGCACTAAGTTGGACGGCTGCTTGCGCGGCATACTATCGCATGTGCGGGCCCGGCGCGCAGCGCTGGGTAGCGGCCGTAGGTGCCGCCGTCGGTGCGTGCATGGTGTTGATGAAAGTGTTGCCCTTCGTGCCGGGGCACTTCAACGGCTACGAATGGCTGGCTCTTAGCGGATGGATTACGTCCGGACTGCTCCTCGGACGACGCGGAAGCAAAACCCTTCTGTCATCTTGAGGGAAAGAAGAAATTTCCAGAGCTTTCAAAAGGAAACCCATGAAAAGAACCATCGCTCTGCTCCTGCTTCTTACGTCTGCCTGCTTCGCTCAAAAGTTCGATCTGATCATTACCAACGGCCACATCATCGACGGCACCGGTTCTCCCTGGTACTCGGGCGACATCGGAATCCGTGGCGGCAGGATCGTGGCAATCGGTGTCCTCAAAGACGCCCCGACTCAACACACCATCGACGCCGGCGGCAAAGTAGTTGCTCCCGGCTTCATCGACATGTTGGGCCAGTCCGAAGCCACCATTCTGGTTGAGCCACGGCTGCCCTCGAAGATTTATCAGGGCATCACGACCGAGATCACCGGAGAAGGTGGTTCGGCCGCGCCGCTGAACGATGCCATCATTCAGGCTGACAAGGCCTCCTATGACCACTACAAGATCACTCCTGACTGGCGGACCTTCCGGCAATTTTTCGCCCGCCTAGAAAAACAAGGCATGGGCATCAACATGGCGAGCTATGTGGGCGCGACCCAGGTGCGCCGCGTGGTGCTGGGCGACAACGACGTCCAGCCCACGCCCGCCCAACTCGAGCAGATGAGGCAATTGGTCCGCGATGCGATGCTCGACGGCGCGGTCGGCGTTTCCACTTCCATCGAATACGCGCCTGCTCCCTATGCCAAGACGGAAGAATTGATCGCGCTGGCCGGAGAGTCCTCGAAGTTCGGCGGCATTTATGCCACTCACATGCGCAACGAAGGCGTTGCGGTCCTCGAGGCCATTGACGAAGCGGTGCGCATCGGCAAGGAGGGCAAGGTGCCAGTGGAGATCTGGCACCTAAAAGTCGCCGGCAAACAGAATTGGGGACGCATGCCCGAGGTGGTCGCCCGGATCAACGCCGCCCGCGCCGCTGGAGTCGACGTCACCGCCGACACCTACGCTTATCCCGCATGGTTCAACAGCTTTTCTGCCTTCATCCCCGCCTGGGCCCACGATGGTGGTGACGCCAAAATGATCGAGCGCCTGAAGGATCCCGCTATGCGCGCCCGCATCCGCAAAGACATGCTCACCCCCAGCAAAGACTGGGACAACGAATGGCAGGAGATCAACAGTCCGGAAGACATCTTGATCGGCGTGGTCAACAACCCCAAGCTGCTTCCGCTGCAGGGCAAGCGCCTTTCCGAAGTGGCCAAGATTTGGAATAAAGATCCGATGGACGCGCTGATGGATTTCCAGATCGAAGACAATGCGCTGACAGGAGTCGCCGTCTTCGGCATGTCGGAGCCTGACATTGTCTTAGCATTGCAGCAGCCTTGGGTTTCGTTTGACAACGATTCGTCCGGCACCTCAACCGAAGGACTTCTCGGTCAGGAGCACCCGCATCCCCGCGCCTATGGGACCTTCCCCCGCATCCTTCGCAAATATGTTCGCGAAGAGAAGAAGCTGACGCTCGAAGACGCCATCCGCAAATTCTCTTCGTTACCGGCGCAGCGAATGCGGCTCACCGATCGCGGCGTCCTGAAGACCGGGATGTGGGCGGACCTGGTCGTGTTCGATCCGACCACGATCCGAGACCTCGCCGACTTCGAAAAACCCAACCAGCTTTCCCAAGGCATGGATTACGTGCTGGTCAACGGCGTTCCGGTTATTGACCGGGGGAAAATGACGGGCGCGCTGCCCGGGAAGGTATTGCGCGGCGCCGGCTATAAGCCATAAGTGGCCCCGGTGTCAGCAACGTAAGAGCATCGGGGACGATGGAAATTTTTACCGGCAACGTGCCCAGCAACTCTCCGTCGGCCTCTACAAAGATTCGGCGTTCCTTGCCCGCGGGAGGGTTGGTGTAGAGGCACGCGACGCTGGCGGCGTGCGCGAGTTCAATCGAGTCTCCACTCCAGCTCATGCCCAGCAGTCCGCGCACGATATAGCGCAAATAGTCCAATCTACGGGTGGTGTGGAACAAGACCAGCCGCAGGTCGTTGCGATGCAACCCTGCGCCCGGCGCCAGTTCTCTCAGAATGCCGCCAAAATTTGTGATCCGCACCGCTAGCAACTGCGAAACCTGAATCGGTTCGGCATCGCCGGTTCGCACTGTGAAACATTCCATCTTGCGGGTGAGCCATAAGCGAAACGCTTTCGCGTAATAGGCCGAAACGCCCAAGATGCTCTTGATCCCAGGATTCAGATCGTAGAAAAGATGCGCGTCTGCGCCTACTCCAGTCGTCACTGTGAAGTATCTCGATGCAGCATTACCCTGGAAATCCTGATACTCCACCTTCCCCACGGCAATACGGCGTAGCTCAGACTGCAACAATGCCCGGGCTGCCTTTACCGGGGAGAGTGGCAAGCCCAGGTCATGCGCCAGCGCATTCGCAGTCCCCATGGGGACGATCCCCAGCGTCCCGTCGCTCCCAACCATACCTTGCAAAATGTCATGGATCGTCCCATCTCCCCCGGCAGCCAAGACCGTATCGCATCCCACCTGGATGGCATGTCGGGCCTGGGTTCCGGCCTCCCCATTCGGTTCGGTGGCGGCAATCTCCACCTCTATTCCCCCTTGCACCAGGACTTCTCGCACAGCCTGCACCTCAGCGAGACGCCGCGGTTGACGTGGCCCCGAAAGCGGATTGTAGAGAACGATCGCCTTGTGCATGAGGCTTGAATTCTACGGCAAACCATGTGTGACGGTTTTGCGTCGGGCAAAGATCATAACCACCAATCACCCCAAGGTTCACCGAGGAAATCCTTGCGGCCCATCATCCTTCGTGCGCCTTGTGCCTCGTGGTTACTAATCCGCGCGTACCGATTGCAGGTTTACGGCTCTTTGACTAAGCTACTGGGCAATCCTCCGGCCTCATTCGATGCGTACTCGTTGATTAAGGAGAACCCACCATGAGCTACCGAATCTTCGTATTGCTCACTCTAGTCTTGTGTACCGCCGCATTGGCCCAGCATCGTTCCGAGGGCGCTAAGCCCGCCACCCTTATGTCGGGTTTGAGCGATCTGCATCACCCCGTAACCACCAGCAATCCCCAGGCCCAATTGTTCTTTGACCAGGGACTGCGGCTCATTTATGCCTTTAACCATGATGAGGCCGCGCGCTCTTTTCAGCACGCCGCCAGCTTAGACCCCAAGATGGCGATGGCCTACTGGGGAGTTGCCGAGGCAGTTGGGCCGAACTACAACGATCCTGCCAGCGAAGATCGCTTCAAGCAGGCTCACGAGGCCATCCAGAAAGCCAGCGACCTGTCTGCGACTTCCTCGCCCAGCGAGAAGTCCTACATCGAAGCCATGGCGAAACGGTTTCCGGCGGATCCAAAATCTGATTTGAAGAAGGCGGCCGAAGACTATCGCGACGCCATGCGTGAAGTCACAAAACAATTTCCTGACGACCTCGACGCTGCCACGCTATTCGCCGAGTCTGGCATGAATCTGCATCCATGGGGACTCTGGCACCAGGACGGCACGCCCGAAGACGGGACTGAAGAAATTGTTACGGCTCTCGAATCGGTTATACGCCGCGACCCCAATCATCTTGGGGCAATTCATTACTACATTCACGCTGTTGAGGCGTCGCGGTCTCCCGAGCGTGCGCTGGCAGGGGCCAACCGCCTGGCCGCCATCGCTCCTGCCGCCGGGCACATCGTCCACATGCCCGCCCACATTTACATTCGCACTGGAGACTACGAGTCAGCCGTGCGCACCAACGAGAAGGCAGCGGCTGCGGATCAGATGTACCTCAAATCGAGTGGAGCCCAAGGGATCTATTCGATGATGTACTACAGCCACAACCTGCATTTCATTGCCATGTGCGCCGCCATGAATGGCAATTACGCCGAGGCGAAAAAAGGGGCAACCATGCTGGCGGCCAATGTCGCCCCACACGTCAAGGACATGCCACCTCTTGAAGGTTTTATGACGGTTCCCATCGCGGTCGAACTGCGCTTTCATCGATGGGACGAAATTCTCCAGATGAAGCAGCCGGATGCGTCCATGCAGACCATGACCGTGTTCTGGCACTTTGCCCGCGGCATGGCATTCGCCAGCACGGGAAAGGTCGATCAAGCCCATGCCGAACACAAAATCGTGTCCGAGGCGGAGGAGAAAACTCCAGAGGATGCCATCTTCGCCATGCCGGTAAATAACAAGACGAAGGACATTCTGAAAATTGCTAAGAACGTTTTGGGGGCGAAGATCGCCTTAGCGAGCAAAGACAATGCTGGCGCGGTTTCCATGTTGCGCGAGGCGGTGAAAATCCAGGATGGCCTCAAGTATGACGAGCCGCCCGATTGGTTCTTCCCGGTGCGGGAGCCTCTAGGAGCGGTTTTGCTGATGAGCGGCAACAATGCTGACGCCGAACAGGTCTTCCGCGAAGACCTCAATCACAATCCGCGGAATCCGCGATCACTGTTCGGGCTTCAGCAAGCCTTGAAAGCGCAAGACAAAAACTACGATGCCGGATTTATCGAAAACCAGTTCCACTCTTCATGGAAGGGAACTGCCAGGCTGAAAGTGGAGGATCTGGTTTAAGCACAAAAAGGGCCGGCTACATGGCCGGCCCCATTTCCATCTGGGTGAGACTACTGCAGTCCGCCCGGCGTCGGCGCAGTTCCGATTGCCTCGCCAGATACGACCAGGTCAACCCGCCGATTCTGCTGTCTTCCGGCGGCCGAATCGTTTGAGGCCACGGGCTGCGTTTTGCCGAAACCCTGCGCGCTGATGCTGTCGCGCGAAACCCCCTGCTGAGTGAGGTAATCGCGTACCGTACCTGCGCGCTCCTCGGAAAGCCTCTGGTTAAACTCGTCGCTACCAACGCTGTCCGTGTGTCCTTCGACCTGCACCTGAAGTCCGGGATAAGCCAGCAAAATTCCGGCTACTTTGGCCAGTCGTTCGCGCGCTCCCGGCTTGAGAGTGTACTTGCCAGTGTCAAAAAGCACATCCGGCATGTCAACGATCAGCCCGCGTGCGCTTTCGCGAGTCTGTAACACGGCATTCAGCTGACGGAGAAGCCGCTGCCGCGTCTCCTCTTTATCCCGTTCCGCCTGCTGAGCAGCCATCTGAGCCTGCTGAGCTTGCGCGGCTGAAATCTGCTGCTGCGCCTCAGCCGCCGAGCGGGCAGATTCAGCCTGTTGGCGGGCGACATCCGCTTCGGCGCGTGCCTGTTCCGCCGCGCGGCGGTCTTCCTCAGCCTTGCGCCGGTCGCTGGCTTCCTGGTCGGCTCGCACTTTCGCATCAGCCTCGTTTTGTTGCGCGATTCGTGTGCGTTCCTCTTCCGCCCGGCGCTGGTTTGCGATCTCTTCTTCACGACGGCGTCGGAAAGTCAGCACGCGCGCATCCTCGGCCGACTGCACGGCGCCACGCGCTACGGTTCCAATTGCCTTATCACCCTGCTTGCGTTGGTAGTAATCTTCTGCCCGCGACAGGAAATCTTCTGCCTTATGCAATACATCGGACGCATAGGTTTCGGCTCCTGCCGCCTTGGCCATGGCGACCGCGTTTCGTGCCTCCAGGAGATCGGTGGGGGTCTTCAGATCGGCTCTAGTCGACGGCAAGTCCGTCGGAGCGATGTTGACGGTATAGCCGCCGCGCTCCATCAACTCGTATTTGGCGTCGATGGGCTGCTCCCATCCCTTAGTGCCGGGCTTAACTATGTTTTCCATCACCACGATGTTGCTTGGCTTGGTTACGGCGAAGTAGGGTTCGGCGGTGACGATTAGACCGAAAGATTGCAGATCAGTGGTCACCTTTAACTCGCTCTTGCCGTCGCGGGGAACTATCTCTCCCAAGTTCGCAGCACGGCCTTCAGGTGTGATTGCCCATAACACGTATGTCAGGTATTCCGGGCCGAACGATCGCGCCTCGCGCATGTGCTCGGCGTCTATTTCAACTTCCAGTCGTCCGGTGCGGCTTTCGACTTTTGCTTTGCCCTTGGCTTCCGGCATGATTTCGGTGCCACGAAAGTCGAGCTCGGTTTTGCCGCTATGGTGCCGGTAGTTGACCGCGCTGGTGGATCGGGTCACCACGGTGACGCGGAAAGTCGGCGTCTGCTCCATGTGTTCGACGTGCTCGGTTGCCGGTTGATCTTGTGCCGCGGCAAATGCCGCCGCAAGAAGTACGGAAGATATCGCAATTAGTTTTTTCATAGACGAAGCCCACCCTTTGGTTAACGGGCGCTAGGATGACCTAGTGATCTCAGAGGTTTGCGGCTACGGTATCGCGGATGGGTACGTCAGGGACTGTATGTAGTAAGAGGAGAATATCAAGCTACACGATTAACCCGAGACAAGGTGGCCATGGCGCACGACGGGGCTACGCTATGCCGGTCGCCGCTATTTCGCGACCGGCGAGAGCGACTTTAAATAAGCCACAATCGCTTCGGCATCTTCCTTGTTCATATGGTATTGCGGCATCGGCGGACGCGGTGGCAGGTCGTTGTAAGCGATTCCAGTCATTAGAAACTTGACCGCGTCGGCGGTCTCCCAAGCACGCAGGCCAGCAATATTTGGTGCTTTATCCGCCCAGTCAGCCGGGGGCGTGATCGGCTTGAACATCAGCGGGGCCCCGCGCAGCTCTTTGCCAGGAAGCGGCGCACCCTTCGCGTCATGAGGCGAATGACAATCCCCGCACCGGGCAACATTCTCCACTAGATATTTTCCCCGGGCGGCATTTGCACTCGACGACTGCGCGGCCGATCCCGGTACGAGAAAGCTCGCGATGACGCCGGCTGCCAATATGAACAAGACGAAAATTAATTGCCTGCCAGGGCGCTTCTTGGTCATTTCCATAGTCTAAAAAATAACATGCCGCCGCCAGCTCGGCGCAAATTCGGCTGGTGCGAACTATACCCAATCCCGCGTCCCACGCGGTACACTAGGCCGCGATGATACTTCCCCGTGCCCGCACCATTTTGTGCCTGCTGTTGTTTTTGCTCCTGCCCGCCTTCGGTTTTGCTTCCGCTTACAATGCTCGTCCCAAGCTCGTCGTCATCGTCGTCATCGATCAGTTCCGCGGCGACTACCTGGAGCGTTATCGTGATCAGTTTGGCGAAGGCGGGTTCAAACTCTTCCTCGACCACGGCGCCTACTTTACCGATTGCAATTACAATTACGCCAACACGGTCACCGGGCCCGGCCACGCCAGCCTGCTGACCGGCACCTACACCAATGACCACGGCATCATGGCCAACGAGTGGTGGGATCCCCAGAAAAAGAAGCTCGTGAGCTCGGTGGAAGACGACGCTACCAGGCTGGTAGGAATCCCGGGCAACGCCCACGGATCGTCCCCCCATAACCTGCTGGCTGATACTCTCGGCGACGAACTCAAGCTGGCGACCCAGGGCAAGTCGCGTGTCTTTGGCGTTTCATTGAAAGACCGGGCCGCAGTTTTGCCCGCAGGGTTTGCCGGCAACGGGGCCTATTGGATCGACGGCAAGAGCGGCCTGTGGGTAACTTCGACTTATTACCGTAGCGAATTGCCCAAATGGGCGCAGGATTTCAACGACAACAAGCGCGGTGAAAAATATCTCAACCAGGAGTGGCGCGACAAAGACGGCCAGCTGCTGGGCACCACCAAACCGCCGGAGGGCAAGCCTCCGAACTTTTTTGGTGTGGTCGGATCGACACCCTACGGCAATGATTACGAGTTGGACTTCGCCCGCGAATTAATTACATACGAGAAGCCAGGAAGCGGACCGGCCACCGATCTTCTGGTCGTGAGCCTGTCGCCGAATGATGTGCTTGGCCATGCGGTTGGTCCAGATACACCCGAGATGCGCGCCATGGCGCTCGCTCTAGACCGCCAGCTGGCGGATTTCTTCTCGTACCTCGGGCACCAGATCGGTCTTGCGAATGTCTGGATCGCACTCTCTGCCGACCACGGTGTCTCATCCGCACCAGTTGCCGTGAGCAAACTGCACATCCCTGCGGCTTACCTCTCTACCGATGAGATGCAGGCGAGGATGAATAAATTCATCTCGGCGAAGTTTTCGCCGGGCCGTACTGCCGAGTACGTGAAGGAATTCGAATATCCCGTGGTGTGGTTGAATCAGGACGCCTTTTCCGCCGCCAAGGTGAAAGAAGAAGACGCCGAGCAAGCCATCGGTGAAGCCCTGAAATCCGTAGGGCTACGCGGCTATTACACCCGCTCTCAACTTGCTCGAGGGGATGTGCCCAAGACTGAGTTGGGTGCCAAATATCTGCACAGCTACTCACCTCACGGCGGATGGTACGTGATGGGAATTCCCAATCCATTCAACATTGGCGACACCAGCGGCACCAGCCACGGATCCCCCTACAGTTACGACACCCACGTTCCGCTTGCCTTTTACGGCCTTCCCTTCGAGCCCGGCGCCTATCGTACCCATTCCGAGCCGGTGGATATGGTGGCAACATTGGCGTCTTTGCTGGGCATCAATGCTCCAACTCACGCCATCGGCCGCGTATTGACCGAAGCACTGGTCACGCGCCGCAGTGAGGCGTCCAATCCTCCCGCGCAAAGAGCCCCGGGCAACACCGGAAAAATCCAGCCTGCGGCGCTGGTTGCGATCGAAGGCGTCCGCTAATGCCGCCTGCCAGCGGTGCCGGTGATCTGCGGGTCAGCTTCTGCGGAATCGACCTTAAGAATCCAGTCATCGCTGCTAGCGGAACCTTCGGCTACGGAATTGAATTTGAAGATGTAGTCCACCTGGAAAAACTTGGGGGCTTTGTCGTCAAAGGACTTTCCCGCGAACCTATGGCTGGCAATCCCCCGCCGCGACTATACGAAACCGCGGCAGGCATGCTGAATTCGATCGGGCTACAAAACATTGGAGTCCGCAGCTTCGTGGAAGAAAAGCTTCCCAAGCTGCGTGCGATCAAGAATACCGTAGTCTTTGCCAACGTCTTCGGGTACAAACGCGAGGACTACGAACGCACCCTTGACATTCTGAACGAAGGCGAAGGGATTGCCGCTTACGAGTTGAACGTGTCCTGCCCGAACACCGCCCACGGAGGCATTCAGTTCGGCAGCGACCCTCGTTCGCTGGATGAAGTCGTGGCCTCAGCCAAGCGAGTCGCGAAACGCCCACTGATCGTGAAGCTGTCTCCGAACGTGACCAGCATCGGCTACATGGCCCGCGTCGCCGAGAATGCCGGAGCTGACGCCATCTCCCTCATCAACACCTTTGTCGCCATGGCCATCGACGCCAAGACCCGCAAACCCCACATCGCCAATGTGACTGCGGGCCTTTCCGGTCCAGCCATTAAGCCAATCGCCTTGCGCATGGTCTACGAAGTTTCGAAGTCGGTGAAGGTTCCCATCATCGGCATGGGCGGAATTTCGAAAGCGGAAGACATCATCGAGTTCATGTTGGCCGGGGCCACCGCGATAGAAATCGGAACCGCCAGCTACTGGGATCCCCGCGCCACCGAACGAATCGTGGACGAACTGCAACAGTGGTGCATGGAAAATCGCATTCAACGCTTAGCAGACCTAACCGGTGGCCTAATGATGGAATAGACCTGGCCCTTTCTATGATCTCTGTGGTTAAGATTTTCCTGGCTCCGATAGCAACACTAACCCCAGGGGACACAGATAGCATAGAGGGGTCTCTCATCGCGGAAACGCCCCTCCCTTATAATTCGACATTGCACCCATTGAGGAGAATCCATGACTCTTTCCGGCCGCGTCGCCGTGGTCACTGGCGCATCTCAGGGAATTGGCCGCACCATCGCCCTGAAGCTTGCCCTGGCAGGAGCGACCGTCGTTGTCGTCGCCCGAAACCAATCGAAGCTCGATGAATTGGCGACAGAAATCCAAGACGCCGGCGGCAAGGCTTCCGCCTTTGTAGTGGACGTAGGCAACGAAGAACAAGTCAAGGCTACCTTCAAACAGATCATTGCCCAGCTGGGCAAGATCGAAATTCTGGTCAACAACGCCGGAATCACCCGCGACCAGTTGGTCATGCGTATGAAGCGCGCCGACTGGGACGAAGTCATCAACACCAACCTGACCTCCGCCTATCTGTGCACCCAACAAGCCATCAGCTCGATGTTGAAGCAACGCTGGGGCCGCATCATCAATGTGACCTCGATCTTCGGCCAGATAGGGCAAGCCGGACAGGCGAACTATGCTTCGTCCAAAGCCGGGCTGATCGGATTCACCATGGCTATCGCCCGCGAAGTCGCCTCCCGCAGCATTACCTGCAATGCGGTCGCTCCCGGATTCATCGAGACCGCGATGACCTCCACGCTCACTGAAGAATTCAAGCAAACAGCTCTAAAAATGATTCCTTTGGGACGCGTCGGAACCACCGGCGACGTAGCCAGTGCGGTAGCATTCCTGGCCTCAGAGGAAGCGGGCTACATTACAGGCCACGTGCTTAACGTGAATGGTGGAATGCACATGGGGTAGTGATCGCGGCTGCCGAATCTCCAACTCAGATCGATCAGGTTCGTGAACTGTTCCTCGAGTACGCAGATTCTCTTGGCTTCAGTTTGTGCTTCCAAAGCTTCGACCAGGAGCTTGCCTCGCTTCCTGGAGACTACGCTGCTCCGGAGGGCCGCCTGCTGCTGGCAGAATTTGAAAGTCGTCCTGCTGGATGCGTGGCCCTGCATAGGCTGAATCGGCAAGTTTGCGAGATGAAGCGCCTGTATTTGCGCCCGGAATTTCGCGGCAAGGGAATTGGACGGACACTCTGTGAGCATGCCTTGAAGGAAGCCCGCGCAATCGGCTATCGTCAGTTGCGGCTGGATACGGTCGAACCAGTGATGAAAGACGCAGTTGCCATGTATCGACGCCTGGGATTCAGAGAGATCGCTCCTTATCGCCTCAACCCGATCCCTGGTGCGCTCTACATGGAGTTAGAACTATAAGGATTGATGGAGGAGTAATGAAGAACCAGCTCTGCATTGCCATAATTCTCTTTGCCACCACCTTCTCCTTCGCCGCTACCGGCAAAGACGTCTCCTACAAAAGTGGAGACGATACCGTGAATGCCGTCCTTTATACACCGCAGGGCAATGGCCCTTTCCCTGCCCTGGTGGTAATTCACGAATGGTGGGGACTAAATGATTGGGTGAAAGATCAAGCCTCGAAACTGGCTGACCAGGGTTATGCCGCGCTGGCCATCGATCTCTATCGCGGAAAAGTCGCGACCACGCCTGACCTGGCGCACGAGCTCATGCGCGGAGTCCCCGACGATCGTGCCGCCCGCGACCTGCACGAAGCAGTTGCATTCTTGAAATCCCAGGCTGAGGTCAAGAAAGGCCGTATCGGCGCCATCGGATGGTGCATGGGCGGTGGATACGCGCTCGATGTGGCCCTGCAAGAACCCGACCTGACGGCAGTAGTCATCAACTACGGCCACCTCGCCGACGACAAAGACGATCTCAAAAGGATGAACGCTTCGGTTTTAGGTATTTTTGGCGGTCAGGACCGCGGTATTCCCACCGACGACGTCAAAAAATTCGAGCAGGCATTAAAAGACCTGGGCAAAAATCCTGAGATCCATATTTATCCGGAGGCGGGGCACGGATTTCAGAACCCGGTAAACCCTTCCTATCGCAAGGAAGACACCGCCGACGCCTGGAAACACATTGATGAGTTTCTGGCCAAGACGCTAAAAAAGTAGCGTCGAATGCTAAGTGCAAATTGCTGAATGATTTAAGTTAAAGCGGCCAATGGCGCGACTTCCCGCTCCGTTTGGCGGGAAAATCGTCCCAATTTCCACTTGCCAGACGGTACTCTTCTGGTTACTATGCAACATCCTCACGGTAACCTTCGTAGGAATACTTCTTTTATGAACATCGGCGAGACCATAAGAAATTTTCGTCTGCAAAAGGGGATGTCGCAGGGTGATATCGAAAAGCGCACCGGCCTGCTGCGCTGCTACCTGTCACGCGTCGAGAATGGACACACCATTCCTTCGCTCGATACCCTTGCCAAGATTGCCGGCGCCATGGAACTCGCCCTATCGCAGTTTTTTGCCGACTCTGCTCCCACCAACGGATCTAAAGGCCTGCCCCAGCTCTCGGACGACGAAGTCCGCTTCCTAAGCCAGATTCGCCGCTACGCAGTCACGCTAAACGATGGCGACCGCAAGCTGGTACTGGCGATGGTAAAAAAGATGGCAGCCAATTCCGCAAAATAGAATCTCCAGGCTTCCTTAACAGATTTCAAACTATTTTCATCCGTAACCCAGAGCTATCGCGCAAGGGAACGGTTGCTCCTCTATCGGGAGAGAGGAAAAGAAAAATCCGTGAAATTGGCGAAAATCCCTGGCCAGCTTTTCACCCCAGCTGAGCAGCGACCAACTCTCCAGCAACCGCAATAATCTGAGCCTGATCCCCAAAGCCTTTCAACCACCTGATCTCCCGCTCGCGTCGAAACCATGTCATCTGGCGCTTGGCGTAATTGCGATGCGCCTGTTGTGCGGACTTGATCGCACCACCACGATCAATCTTTCCCTTGACCAACTGCACCGCCTGTCGGTAGCCCAGGGAGGCCAGCGGCGGAGCTTCCTCCCCAAACTTGTTTAGCAGGTCTTCCGTTTCTTTCACCAAACCCGCGTCGAACATCCGCTGTGCACGATCATTAATGCGTTCGTACAGCGCCTGGCGCTCGGGATCAAGTCCGATCCGCAAGATCTGGAACCCGGTCAGAGGTTCCTGACCCTGCTTCCATAGTTCCGTCATAGGCCGGCGCGACCCGACGCACACCTCGATGGCTCGCACGACCTTCGGAACGTCATTGGCATGGATCTTTTCTGCCGCCGCCGGGTCCAGCTTGCGCAGAATGCCGTGCAAATATTTCGTTCCCCGTTCGTCGGTAGTTTCGAGCAGCCGCTGGCGCAGGTCCTTAGAGCGTTGCGGTCCGGGGAAGAGTCCGTCGACTAGTGCCCGCAAGTAGAGTCCGGTTCCACCGGCCACAATCGGCAACTGCTCCCGTCGTTTTAATTCGGTCAAGACGTCCCGCGCGCGCCGCGCATACTCTCCCGCAGTGATGTAGGCTGTGGGTTCGACGAAGTCCAGAAGATGATGCGGGACCAGCTGGCGCTCTTCTGCCGTCGGTTTGGCCGTACCGATTTCAAACCCACGGTACATGGCTACCGAGTCGCAATTGACGATCTCGCCATGAAATCGCTGAGCCAGCGCAAGCGACAGCGCCGTCTTGCCACTGCCCGTCGGCCCCACAACTACTACTAATAAAGGATCGCGGGCCACGGCTAACGGGCGCTCCACGGAATCTGTTGCCAGTAGCGGATCACAAGAAAGATCAGCACCAACAGGGCCAGGCTCGCGAGGCCCTTCGCTTCCAACGACTTTGCATCCTGAGTCGACATCGCTGCAGCACCTGCGACATTGTAGTCCGCGCAGAACTCGGCCGCGCGATGCTAAACTACGCGTCGCGATGGCAGCACAATCCAGCCCCTTGCGCATAGCGCGCTTCGGCGTCTTTGAGGTCGACGCCTGCGCAAAGGAACTTCGCAAGAGTGGTGCGCGAGTGCGCTTACAGGACCAGCCCTTTCAATTGCTTCTTTTGCTCTTGCAGCACTCCGGCACAGTCACTCGAGAAGAACTCCGCCAGAAACTCTGGTCGGAAGATACCTTCGTCGACTTCGATCACAGCCTGAATACCGCGGTCAACAAGATCCGCGAAGCACTGCACGATTCGGCATCAAGTCCTCGCTACGTTGAAACCGTTGCTCGCCGCGGTTACCGCTTTGTAGCCCCGGTCGAGTGGATTGAACCTTCACCGCCCGCGCCCGGCAATCAAACACTCGCCATTGCGCCGATTCACCCCGAACTCGAAATTACTCAGCCACACCGGGGCCTCGTGCGCGTGCTCTTCTTGCTGATTCAACTGATGTACCTGATCTTTTATCTATGTGCTCTGTTCTTACTGTCGTCCATCGATCGCCAGGCGGACGAATTGTTCGGCACGCACAGTTGGATTGTGACTGTGGCTGTCCTGGTGACTGCCGGCATCGGCATCCCGCTGCGCTGTTACCTGCTGTCCGCGGCCGCCTTTGACTATCGCCGTCTGGGAGAGAAATTCCGCAAGCTCTTTCCCGGCATTCTGATTCTCGACCAGCTATGGGCTACGGCTCCATTTCTACTGGTCGACAAGATCGGCTTTGGCGCCGCCTTTGCCGCTACCGCACTTCTGCTCTACGTCCCCTTCTCCGAGCGGACGCTCCTACGCATGGCGTACCCGGACGGTCCCAAGTAGCACTGGGCTGTGCTAGGCTCGGATCATGGCCAACGTGGTCACGCAACCGAAAACCTTTCTGAGCAACAAGGTGGATCACTTCACCGAGTCGGTCATCCGTGAGATGACCCGGCAGGCGCTGCTTTACGGCGCGGTCAACCTCTCGCAGGGTTTCCCTGATTTTCCTGCCCCGTCGGAGCTCAAACTTGCCGCGCAGGACGCCATCGCCCAAGACGTAAACCAGTACGCCATCACCTGGGGATCGAAAAAATTGCGCAACGCCATCGCCGCCCACACCCAGGCGCGGCAGGGGATTCGCCTCGATCCAGAGACCGAGGTCACTGTCTGCTGCGGCTCTACTGAAGCGATGATTTCCACTCTGTTGGCAGTGTGCAACGCGGGCGACGAAGTTATCGTCTTCGAACCGTTTTACGAAAATTATGGCCCCGACTCTGTACTCTCCGGAGCCAAGCCACGCTTCGTAAAGCTGCGACCACCGACCACTACAGAGGGCGAATGGACTTTCGACGCACAGGAACTGCGCGCTGCATTTCATGATCACACCAAAGCCATCATCATCAATACTCCGAATAACCCAACGGGGAAGGTGTTCACTCGCGAGGAGCTGGAGCTGATCCGCGATCTGTGCGTTGAATTCAATGTGCTGGCGATCACTGACGAAATCTATGAGCACATTTTGTACGACGGCACCGAACACATCTCGATGGCCACGCTCGACGGGATGCGCGAGCGCACAGTTACCATCAATGGCTTGTCGAAGACCTATAGCGTTACTGGATGGCGTGTAGGCTGGACGATCGCTCCAGCGGCCATCACCAACGCGATTCGCAAAGTACATGACTTTCTTACTGTCGGTGCGCCCGCACCGTTGCAGGAAGCTGGCGCCGCCGCCCTGACTATGCCCGATAGCTACTACAAAAAGCTCGCTGAGGGATACCGCCAGCGCCGCGACCACCTGATGCCTGCGCTGGTGGAGGCCGGCTTCCGCTGCTTCCGTCCGCGCGGCGCTTACTATGTCATGACTGATATCGGCGCCTTCGGCTTCGCTGACGACGTCAGCTTCACCCATCACCTGGTCAAGGACATCGGCGTTGCCGTGGTGCCCGGGTCAAGCTTCTATCTCGATCCGGCTGATGGGGCACAGCAGGTGCGCTTCGCATTCTGCAAGCGTCCGGAGACGCTGGACGAGGCGGCTGAGCGGCTTAAAAAACTGCGACGTGCGTAATTGCCGGAGTGTTCCGTACGGAACGTTTTGTAAAGATGAGAAGTAGCTTAGGTACACACAGTTAGCACTGCTAGTGAGGCACTCACCTGTTTTGCCGTGGATTTTGTCCCAAAAATGGGAACTAGTTGCGCGCGAGGAGTCAGTCAGAGTCACTTCGTTAGGGGATATAGCTTTATGTCGCGAAAGAAAATCTCCGCGCCTTCGGACTGAAACAAAATCCTGCCTGCTGCTGGATAGGCTGCGGAACCTTCATTGGCGAGCTTGCCGTTGACCAATTGTTTGACGTGGTCTCCCTGGACTACGAGTTCCAGCAGGTTCCATTGGCCGTGCGGTTTTTCCACTTCGCCGACGGGATCGCGGTATCCAACCACGTCTTTCTCCGGGCCCTTGCCGATGCGATCAATCTTCTCCGCTTCGCCCGCGGGGCCGGTAACGCGCACTCCGTTCCTTCCGGTCAAGGCGCCGCCATCGGTCATCCAGAAATCGCCGGTGCCGCCTTCGTAAATCTGAAACTCGATGGATCTCGGCCAAACCTTCTGCTCTCCAGTCACATGGTAAAGAATTCCGCTGTCACGCGCCTTACCGTCGCGCGGCGGATAGGTGCCCTCACCCCACTTGAATTCAGTTCGCAGATAGTAGTCGGCGAATTCCTGCTTGGTAATGATATAGCCAAATTCCTTCCCGGAGACATGAATGACATTCCTCTCTACCTGGAAAACATGGTTTGGATCGTGGTTCAGTCCCTGAGTTTTGAGGAAGGTGTCAAACTGGGCGAGGTCGTGTCCGTGGAACAAGACCACGGCTTTGCCGTGCGGAGGAATATCGCCGCCGGCAGCCGCGGTTGCGACCGCGGAGACAAAGAGCAGGAGTAAGAGAAAACGGGTAGAGAGTTTGCTTGGGTTCTGCATCGGAGCACGATATCACGCCGCGTCTCGCGACTGCCCCGGACAAAGTTATCTGTGCAACAACACCCAGCTACAGCTACGACCCGGCGTCGCGGCTGCTATCGGTGCTGCCCAAGGTGGGCACGACCACCAAAGAGGGGGCGACATAATCTACGACTCCACCGGCAACCGCACCTCGCGCACCGACAACCGTACCAACACCACGCTAACCTACACGTACGACGACATTTAAGCTCACGACGGCCAAGCAGGGGACTACGACCAAAGAGACCTACCCGTATGACTTGGTGGGCAATAGGACTGGCGTCGCTGGCGTGAGTCCGGACACCCAAAGCCCGTAACTGATTCAAGTCCGGGAATTTTTCTCTTGCACCGGCGTCTCCGAGACGATTTAATGCATAGCCCTGGCTGTAGGGCTATGACACTTCGTCGAAAGGTCCACCGTGAGTTCTTACGTTCGCTTACTGGCCACCTTGATTGCTCTTGTCTCTTGTGTCCCTGCCTTTTGCGGGGAGCCGCAATGGGTTGAAGTTCATTCCCCTCACTTCTCGGTAGCTACCGATACTAGCGACAAGCGCGCTCGCGACGTCGCCGTGCGATTTGAGCAGATGCGGGCTGTGTTCGGTTCGTTGATGGACAAGGCCAAGGTAAGCACACCCATACCTTTGCAGATTATTGCCTTTCGCAATGGGAAAGAGCTGCGCCAGTTTTCCCCGATTTTCCAGGGCAAGGCGACGGAATTGGCGGGGCTGTTTCAGGGCGGCTCCGATCGCTGTTTCATCTTGCTTGACATGTCAGTGGAGAATCCCTGGCAGACTGTGTTCCATGAGTATGCTCACCAACTCATGAACGGTACCCTGACCGTGCAACTTGATCCCTGGTTCGAAGAAGGATTTGCGGAATACTTCCGTACCATTTCCGTGGATGGAAAGGAAGCGGACGTAGGAAGGATTCCCGACGACGAATATCTGGTGCTCCAGCAAAACTCCTGGCTCAAGGTCGCGGATCTTTTGCGAGTGCAGCAATACACCAAAACCTACAACGAGAATGGCGATCATCGGACGGTGTTTTATGCTGAGTCGGGAATGCTGGTGCATTACATCTATGACAATGGACTGATTCCGAAGCTTGGGGACTACTTTACCCAGGTGAGGAACCTACATGTCCCGGTTGAAGATGCCATCCAGAAAGCTTTCGGCATGAGCGCTATCCAACTGGACAAGACATTGCACAACTATGCCAGCGGCGGCCACTACAAGTATTACAAGCTGGCTGCGCCCGCCGGAATCGACGCCAAGAGCTACATCAGCACGGCGCTCAGCACGCTCGATGCTCAGGCCCTGTTGGCGGACGTCCATCTGCATTCGCGGGACTATCAGCAAGCGGCGGTGCAGGAATTTGAGGCGGTGCTGAAAAGCGATCCGAACCATGCCACCGCACTTCGCGGATTGGGCTACTCCTACCTGATGAAGCAGGACCTGGCGAAAGCCGGAGAGTACTTCCACAAGTCGGCCCAGCTAAACCCAAATGATCCCCGTGTCCTTTATTACTCGGCCATGTTGTACCAACGCGAGGCCTCGTCTCTCGGCGGCCATGCTGGTCAGATGGGACTTATGCAAAGCGAACTGGAGCAATCGGTCAAACTCGATCCCGACTTCGCCGACGCTCATAACATGCTGGCTTTTGCTTACAGATCCCAGGGAAAGCGGGACCCGGCCATTGCGTCTATGCGGAGAGCCATTGGCTTAAATCCCCGCAATGACCAATACCAGTTCAACCTGGCCAGCCTGTACCTTGAAAACCAGCAAGTCGATGAAGCAACTTCCATTCTGCGGTCTTTGCAGACCAGTAGCGACCCCCAAGTTGCTGAGCGCTCCACTCGAGAGTTGACACAGGTGCAGCAGTACAAAGAACAAATACGGGCGGCGACGCAACCGTCGGTGCCCGGACCGGCGGGCAATCTGCTCGCGAACCGGGGTGCATCCGCTCCTTCGCCACCTGAGCCAGTAAGCCCGAAGGTTACGCCGGCCAAATTTCTTCACGGCAAGCTGGTGTCGGTAGATTGTTCCGGACTTCCGGTGGCGACCGTGACTATACTGGAAGGTCCCAAAACCTGGAAGTTCCGGGTGGCCAACAGCAAGAAGGCCATGGTGATCGGCGCCGACCAGTTGTCTTGCGATTGGCAGGGGCAAAAGGTGGCGATCAACTATCGCGAAACCGGAGACGGCCAGGGCGATCTGATTTCCCTGGAAATTCAGTGATCGCAATTCGACTGCGCGTTCACGTGATGCTAGCGATGGTTTGCCTCGCTACGAGCACGCTGCCGGCCCAGGAAAACTGGCAGCGCGAGCACAACTCCGGAGCCAAAGCAGCGAAGGCAGCCAATTTCGCCGAGGCCGAGACGCTTCTCTCCCAATCCGCCGATGAAGCACGCAAAGCTGGAAACGCTAATTTGCTGGCTCGCAGCCTGGTCGATCTAGCAGAGGTCTACCGTAGCGAGGGCAAGTACACACCATCCCAAACCGCTTACAACGAAGCATTACAGCTTTACACCAAGCAAGATGGCGCCGAGTCGCCCGCGGTCGCCGAGGTCTTGAACGGTCAGGCAGAACTTTTCAAGATTCTGAATGACTACGCTCAAGCTGAGCCGCTGTTACTAAGAGCGCTGGAGATTCGCCAGAAGAAGCTGCCTCAACCGGATTTGGCAACGGCACAAACCCAAAATGACCTGGGTGAGCTCTACACCGCCACTGGCGCCTATGACAAGGCAACCTCTCTCTTACCGGCGGCTCTTGATACTCGCACCCATCTCCTCGGTCCCGAGCATGAAGATGTCGCGCAAACACTAGAAGCGCTGGCCAATCTGGATAGGAAGACGGGCAAAGACGCGGAGGCAGAAAACCGCTTTCGCCAGGCGGTCAGCATCTACGGAAAGACCGTCGGCGGGGAGCATCCCGACTATGCCAACGCTCTCGAAGGCTTGGCGCTGTTTTATTCTGCGCGCGAGCAATACGAACAGGCCGAACCGCTGCTGGCGCGAATACTCGAAATTCGCCAAAGAGTTTTCGGCCCGGATCATCACGATGTCGCCGTAAGCCTGGATGCGCTTGGCCTGGTCAAGATGCAGCAGCACCAGGATGAAGCGGCTGCTCCGCTCTATCTGCGAGCATTAATCATTTGGGGAAAGATCTACGGTGAAGAGAACCCATGGCTCTCGGCGGATCTCAGCAACCTCGCTACTTGTTACGAGCACATGAAGAATTATGCCGACGCCGAGCTAGCTTTGCGCCGCGCCGTAAGCAATGATGAAAAGGGCCTTCCGCCTGACAGCCCCGAGCTGGCTGCCGACCTTAACAACCTGGGGTCTCTATATTTTGTGACCGGTCACTCTGTCAATGCCGCGCCACTGTTGCAGCGGGCCTTGAATATACGCACCAAGACATTAGGCTTGACCGATCCGGACACGTTTCAGACCATTACCACTTACGCCAACGTTCTGCGCGCCTTACACCGGAACCCAGAGGCTGAGGAACTGGAGGCGAAGGCGAAAGCGGTCCGCAAGACACCGTAAGCTGGAGGGCTGGGAGTGAAGTAACTTTCGCCAGTAGGAGACCGCGGCAATAGAAATAAGACGGCCACAATCTCCAAATCTCCTGAGCCCAGATTGTTGACAAGTGCGATTAGGTGGCTATACTGCGGCTGGTTTTGTCAGAATACCCAAGAACTCAGGAAA
>Ga0157378_10001145_pt1 | contig 24061 bp, 19 predicted proteins | sample M65metaG_FD_115309 | JGI IMG/M metagenome (GOLD analysis project Ga0157378, IMG submission 115309) | Miscanthus rhizosphere microbial communities from Kellogg Biological Station, Michigan, USA - M6-5 metaG | ecosystem: Host-associated > Plants > Roots > Rhizosphere > Soil | place: USA: Michigan...
GAGCCCGCGACTTCGTCGCCCCTCACGGCCATAAGTCCTCCGAATCCTGTAGGTTGAATAAAACCCGCGGATGGCGCGGGATTATAGCGCAGAGAACGTGTGCTACTTTTGCAGCCGATGCGCAGGTTCCTCGTGTTGATCGCAGTCGTCGCAATGTCCTGCAGCGGCGGCGGCAAAGATGCCTCCGACAATCCCTCGGAATGGCTTCACGTCCTTCGCCACAAGCAGGCGGCGGCGAAGCCGGACGCGCCCGTTCAGGCCAAGCAGGTCTACGCCGATACGCTCGGCGCGTTCGTTCAGCGCCATCCCACGCACAGCCGCGCACGCGCGGTCTACCAGCACATCCAGCTCGATTTCGCCAAGGAGCTGGCGGCGCTCGGCCGCTACCAGGATGCGATTCATATCTATCGCGCCGTGCTGGTGCACGATCCGAGAAATGCGGCGGCGCTGCAGGGACTCACGGATGCCGTCGATCGCCTCGCCGTTTCGCACGAGAAGCTGATGGCCCTCGAGAAAGGCATGTCCCAGCATGACGTCGCCAAACTCCTCGGCAAGCCCATTCCCGGCTGGCAGCTCCGCAACGACCGCCCCGACACGACGATCGAGTCCTGGTACTACCGCCGCATCGGCGGCGGCGTGGCCGGCGTCTACTTCCGCGACGGTGTCCTTTTCGCCGCCGAGGAGAACTCGCAGGCGAAGCTGGCGCCGTTGATGAAGCAGTGATGAGTGGTTGTCAAGTTGCCGGGTTGCCAGGTTGCCAATGACTTGAGAGGGCAACTCGGCAACCTGGCAACCCGGCAACCACGTCCCGGAATCACCTCACCACCCGCATCGTTCACTTCGCCGCATGCCCATCTACGAATACCAGTGCACGCAGTGCAATGACCGGACGGAGGTCATCCAGAAATTTACCGATCCTCCGTACGCCGTCTGCACGAAATGCGGCGGCGACGTGAAAAAGTTGATGTCCGCGCCGGCGATCCAGTTCAAGGGCTCGGGCTTCTACAAGAACGATTACGCCAGCGCGGCTTCGAAGGCCGACACGAAATCGGAAGGGAAGAGCGAGTCGTCGTCGTCCAGCGACAGCAAGCCGTCCGAATCGAAGAGCGAGACGAAGTCGGAATCGAAATCAGAGACCAAGAGCGAAACGAAAACCGAAACCAAGTCACCATCCAAGACGGAGTCCAAAAGCTCCGACTAGTCCGCCAATCCAAAATGGGAAAAGCCCGGGAGCTGAAGAAGCGCGCCGACTCGATGCTCGAGGAGGTCTTCCGGTCTCTCTTCGAAGAGATCGATACGGAGAAGATTCGCCGTGACGTGGCCGCGCTCCGGGAGAGCGAGCCGGACTTCCACTCCGACGATCACGCCCGCCTGCTTGTACGCCGCACGGCGCTCCGCTGCGCCGCCGCCGGCGCGGTCTCCGGTATCCCGAGCGGTGTGATCGCCATCGGCACGCTCGGTGCCGAGCTGGCCTTCCTCGTCTTCCAGCAGTTCCGCCTGATCCTCGGCATCGCCACGGTCTACGGCCACGAGCCGTCGCAGCGCGAGCGTTTCGCGGAGGCGATGTCGTGCTTGGCGTACGCATCGGGCGTGGGGATCGGGAAGCAGGGGATCGCCACGGTGCTGGAGTCGGCCACGATGGAAGGCGGCGTAATCGCGGAGAAGCTCGGCGCGAATTTTTTCCGCGAGCGTCTGGCGAAGGCGATTCCGTTCGTTGGCGTGGTCTCGGGCGGCGCGCTCAACTATGTCTCCGTCCGCGCAGTCGGCCGCGCCGCGATCAAGTTCTACGAGTCGCAGGTCGACGCCGTGATCGCCGATGAGATCTGGGCCGAAGGCGATCGCGAGCATGCTTGAACGGCGCACCGATTTTTGAGGAATGCGCCGCAAAGTATCGCCGTTTGAGCGCGGTAACTGAGCATGAGCAAATACGCCATGGATTCGACGATGGAAGTCCGCTCGCCGTTTTTCGAGCGGCGCCGACTCCGCCGTATCCGGATGATCGTCGAGCTCACGTTCAATCTCGTCGGCAGCGATATGACCGTCTCGCATCGCGAAGCGAGATGCCTGGTTCGTTGCGCGCGCAAGGCCATCCTCGAGCTTCATCCCGGCTTCGAGCAACGCTACGAACGGATCGTCCGTCCGTACTTCGAGCGCGTTCTGGCCAGCCGCTGGCCGCATGAGCAGGCGCTCGACGACGATTGCTGCGACGTCGTGAACTAATCCGCCGCAGCCGCTTTCTCCAACGCCCGCACAACTCCGATATCGCCGAACTGCGCTCTGGCGCGAACGATCTCTTTGCGCGCCTCGTCGCGGATCTGCGGGGTGGCGTAGCCGACCGTGGCATCGTCGGGAACGAGATAGCGATATTCGATCGCTGCGAGCTGCGCCGGCGTGAAGGCGTCGCGACGGGCGAAGACCATGGCCGCATCGTCGAAGGCGATGAGCGCCCACTGCTTTCGCCGGTAGCGGACGAGCGATGCCGGCAGCGCGCGGCGCTGGCCGCTGGCGACGTCAGTCACTTCGATCCTTCCCTGGTATTCATCGACCGACAGGACGGCGTTGTACTTCGTGAGCAGCGCGTGCCACGCCCGGCTGTCGCGATGTGCCAGCGCGTCGGCGGCGATGTAGTCGTGAAAGAGCTAGTTGCGGCCGTCGTTCAACACGCGCCGCGACGGATAGAACGTCCACTCCAGCAGCCCGCCGAACTGGTCGGCGTTGTAGATGTTGCCGTCCAGTTTGTACGACTGCAGCGCCGCCACCGCGCGCATCGGAAAGCGCTCGTCGTCGATGCCGAGACGATGCGTGTCGTGTTGAAACGCCCATGCGATCGGAAGCACGGCACAGGCAGCGAGCGCGATCGAGACCCGGCGCGAAAGCGTACCGAGCGGTGGAACGAGCAGCGGCAGCGCGGCGAAGTAGAGTCCCTGGTTGCGCACGTATCGATATGCCAGCGCCGCCAGAATCGTGAACGCAACGAAACGCCAGGCGTTGGCGCGTTTGTCGCGCGCGCCGAGGAACAGCAGGACGACGACAGCGATCGTTATGTAAAACAGCGGGAACAAGGCGAACGGCGACGGCAGCCACTCGGCGTTGACGAACGCGCCGCTTTGAATGTCCGAAGAGAGGCGTAGCGGCGCGATGATGGCGTTCCAGCCGAACGGGTTCACCAGCAGCGCTAGACCGCTGACCGCGGCCACGATCCAGCGATCGGTTGTCCATTGCCGCCGAGCCGGCGGCGGTACAGCCGGCGAGCCGCCGGCGCTACGCTCGTCATCGCGTTTGAGCATCGTGATCAGCGCCAGCACCGGCGCGAGGAGCGCCGAGGGGTGGACGTTGATCCAGATGATGGTCATGCAGGCGTAAGCGATCGTCAGCGGCGTGAGACGTAATCGCGTCACGAGAAGGCCGAGGGCGATGACGATGAGAAGGGCAGCGGCGGCCGCCGGGCGGACGCCGAGGCGGTCGGAAGCGCCGGCGAAGGCGACGGCGGCGATGAGAAGGGCGGGGCCGGTTTCCTGCTCGCGCGATGCGAAAAGAAAACTGGCGGTGAAGATCGCCGCAATCAGCAGTGCATTGATGATGGAGATGCCGCTGTCGCCGCCGATTCCGTGCAGCGCGTAGAGCACGATCTCGTAAAGCCACTCGCCGTTGATCCACGGCACGTGCGCGCTGGCCACCGCCAGCGGATCGAACGTCGGGAGGGCATGATGCTCGACGATCCAGCGGCCGGTGGCGAGATGCCAGAAGTAGTCGTAGCTGCGGATCGGCGCGACCGCGGCGACGGAGATCAATACGAACAACCCTATCGCCGCAATGCGCTTCAGCATGGATCGCGAAGTATAGGCAGGATCGTGCCTCGGGAAGACATAACGAGCACCGAACACACGTCACCGACGTGCAAGACGCACAGTTACCTCCCGAATCACCACGCCGGAGGCGTGCTGGAGATTAGCCGGTGGCAAGCGCCAACGGCGCGCAGCCACCGGACCATCGGACGCAGACCATGTCGCACCCTGGCAAGGGTGCCGGATGCCTTCCGTGACCCTTCCAGGGTCGGAGGTTTGGGGAGACTTGAAACCGGTGGCTGCGCGCCTATGGCGCTTGCCACCGGCTAATCTCCGAGACGCCTCCGGCGTGAGAACCCCGCAGATTGCCGGCAACGAGCACTGAAATCGCCCGCAAAGCACGCGGCTATGCAAAGCAGGGGGTCGCCGCTATACTGCGCCATCCATTTTTCAGGGGATCCGGGAGAGCAGGCACGAATGGCGAAGGTCCAGGGTAAAAAAGCGGCTACCAGTGTGAAGAAAAAGGCTGCCGCCAAAGCAGTCGCGAGCGCGAAAAAGAGCAAGAAACCGGCCCCGAAAAAACCTGCCGCGAAGCCGAAACCAGCGGTGAAGAAGAAGCCCGCTCCAAAGACGGCTGCGCCGAAGAAAGCGCCGGCCGCCAAAAAGGCCGCGCCGAAAAAAGCAGCTCCTGCGAAAAAGGCGGCTCCGAAGAAAGCCGCCCCGAAACCGGCGCCGAAAGTTGCCTCCAAGCCGGCCCCGAAACCGGCCAAGCCCGCGAAGGCGGAGAAGGCTGTTGAGCCGAAGGCAAAGCCGGCTCCGAAAGTCGTCGCCGCCCCGGCGCCGCCCAAAGTCGCCGACGACAAGAAGCGCCGCCGTTCCCGTCCGCGCGTCACCTCCAACGGCCCGGCTACGGCCGCGTGGTTCTCGCAGGGCGACAAGCCGCGTTCCTCGTCCTTCATCCCGGCGCCGCCGCGCGCCGAGGCGCCGTCGCTCGTGGCCGCGCCTCCGGCGTCGTCCGATCGCCTGGTCGGATCGCACGAGCTCACCGAGTTCGCCGTCCGCACCGTCCCAGTTCGCATCGACATCGAAGCCGGCGGCGGCCGCATCTATCTGACGATCAATCCCAACGAGACCACGCTCAAAGTCGGCGAGGGCATCGAGTGGGATTTCCGCTACCTCGGCGGCGCCGACGTGGTCATCGAAGAGATGATCATCGAGTTCGCCAAGCCGTCGCCCTTCACCACCACCGTCTTCCGCTCCCGCCGCCCCGGCGCCGCCCGCCCGCACCGCCAGCTCTCCGGCCCCGCGCAATCGACCGCGGCTGGGAAGAACGTCCAGTACACGGTCCGCGCGTTCAACGGGTTTAAGACGGAGATGGCGGCGGCGAAGCCGATGTTGGTTGTGACGTAGGCCTATGTGGCACAGACACTCCTGTCTGTGCTGAGTTCTCGGTATGACTGGAGCACAGACAAGAGTGTCTGTGCCACATAGATCTACCGCGCGTGCTGTTCCTGCAGCGTGACGATCGTCTTCAGCCCCTCGCGTAGCGAGCGGATCCCGTCAACCGCTGCAGTTGCCGCGGTGAGCGTCGTCAGGCAGCTGATGCTGTGTTGCAGGGCGGTGCGGCGGATGTAGGTGTCGTCGTAGAACGACTTCTTTCCGAGCGGCGTGTTGATGATCAGGGTCACTTCGCCGTTGATCATCCGGTCGACGATATTCGGGCGTTCCGATTCGTGAACCTTGAACGCCAGGCCGGCTTCGACGCCGTTGTTCTGCAGGTAGTCGCGCGTGCCGGAGGTGGCCACGACTTTGAACCCGAGTTGCGCCAGATCCTTCGCCAGCTGCACAACGACCGGCCGCTTGTCGTTGTCGTTGACGGAGATGAAGGCCGTGCCGCCGGCGGGCAGATCGATGCCGGCACCGAGCAGCGCTTTGGCGTAGGCCTCGCCGAAGGTGGCGGCGGAGCCCATCACCTCGCCGGTCGATTTCATCTCCGGACCGAGCACCGTGTCCTCGGACGGGAAGCGTCCGAACGGGAAGACCGGCGCTTTGACGAAGTAGTCCTTCACGCGCGGCTCGTGCGTGAGTCCCAGCTCCTGCAGCGACATCCCGGCCATCACCTTGGCCGCGATCTTAGCGAAGGGCACGCCGGTCGCTTTCGAAACGTACGGCACCGTTCGCGACGCGCGCGGGTTCACTTCCAGCACGTAGAGATCGCCGTGATAGATGGCGTACTGCACGTTCATCAGGCCAACGACGTTGAGCGCTTTGGCCAGCTGCACCGTGCGGCGGCGAACGCGATCCTGTTCGCGCAGGCCGATGATGTACGGCGGGATCACCGTCGTCGAATCGCCGGAGTGGATGCCGGCCTCCTCGATGTGCTCCATCACGCCGGCGACGACGACGTCTTTCCCATCCGAGATGGCATCGACGTCGAGCTCGATGGCGTCTTCGAGGAAGCGATCGATCAGGATCGGATGTCCCGGCGCCGCTTCCATTGCGTAGCCGACATACTCGCGCAGGTTCGACTCGTCGTAGACGATAGCCATGGCCCGTCCGCCGAGGACGTAGGAGGGGCGGACGACGACCGGGAAGCCGATGCGGCGCGCGACTTCCATCGCTTCCGCCTCGTTCATGCCGGTGCCGTTTTCGGGGACGAGGATCTCGTGCTCGCGCGCCAGCGCACCGAACCGCTCGCGATCTTCGGCGATGTCGATCGATTCGACCGAGGTGCCCCACATCGGCACGCCCGCCGCGGCCAGCGATTTGGCCAGCTTCAGCGGCGTCTGCCCGCCGAACTGCACGATCACGCCTTCCGGCCTCTCCAGGTCGACGATCTCCAGCACATCTTCGAGCGTCAGCGGCTCGAAGTAGAGCCGGTCGGAGGTGTCGTAATCGGTCGACACCGTCTCCGGGTTGCAGTTGACCATGATGGTCTCGAAGCCGATCTCGCGCAGTGCAAACGACGCGTGCACGCAACAGGTATCGAACTCGATCCCCTGGCCGATGCGGTTCGGGCCGGAGCCGAGGATCATCACTTTGCGGCGCGATGTCGGCGCCGCTTCGCACTCGCGCTCGTAGGTCGAGTACATGTACGGCGTCGTGGCCTCGAACTCGGCGGCGCAGGTATCGACGCGTTTGTAGACCGGGCGGATACCGAGCTCATGGCGCTGCTTGCGGACCTCGCCTTCGGAGCGGTTGGTCAGTGCGGCGATCTGTTTGTCGGAGAAGCCTTCGCGCTTGAGCGGAAGAAGGTTCGTCGTATCGATCGCCTTCTCCATCTCCACGATCTTGCGGATCTCGCGCAGGAACCAGCAGTCGATCGAGGAGATGGCGTTGATCTCCTCGACCGTCATGCCTGCACGGAAAGCATCGCCGACGGCGAAGATGCGCTCCGGCTGCGGGGTGCGCAGCAGCGTCTCGCATTTGTCGCGGTCGTAGCCGCGCGACTCCAGGCCGGCCACGCCGATCTCGAGCGAGCGAAGACCTTTCTGCAGCGCCTCGTTGAACGTGCGGCCGATGGCCATCGACTCGCCGACGGATTGCATCGATAGGCCGAGGTGCGGTTTCGTGTGGCGGAACTTCTCGAACGCGAAGCGGGGGATCTTCACCACTACGTAGTCGATCGTCGGCTCGAACGACGCCGGCGTCTTCTTCGTGATGTCGTTCGGGATCTCGTCGAGCGTGTAGCCGGCGGCCAGCTTCGCGGCGAACTTGGCGATCGGGAAGCCGGTGGCCTTCGATGCCAGCGCCGAGGAGCGGGAGACGCGCGGGTTCATCTCGATGGCCAGGCGGCGGCCGGTCGTCGGATGCACGGCGAACTGGATGTTCGATCCGCCGGTCTCCACGCCGATGGCGCGGATGATCCGTTTGGCCTCGTCGCGCATGGCCTGGTATTCGGTATTCGTGAGCGTCTGCTGCGGCGCCACGGTGATCGAGTCGCCGGTGTGAACACCCATCGGATCGAGGTTCTCGATGCTGCAGACGACGATGACGTTGTCCGCCTTGTCGCGCATCACCTCGAGCTCGAATTCTTTCCAGCCGATGACCGACTCCTCGACCAGCACGCGATGCACCGGCGAAAGCTCCAGGCCGTGGCTGACGACGTCGCGCAACTCTTCGACGTTGTAGGCGATGCCACCGCCGGAACCGCCGAGGGTGAACGAGGGGCGGATGACCAGCGGATAGCCGATGCGTGCGGCGAACTGCTCGGCATCATTCTCGGTGGCCGCGTAGGCGGAGCGCGGCACCTCGACGCCGATCTCGACCATCTTCTCTTTGAACAACTGCCGGTCTTCGGCGGTCTTGATCGCCTCGGCGTTCGCGCCGATCAGCTCGACGTTGTGGCGCGCCAGCGCGCCGTTTTCGAAGAGCGCCATGGCCAGGTTGATCCCGGTCTGGCCGCCGACGGTCGGCAGAATCGCATCCGGCTTCTCGCGCTCGATGATCCGTTCCAGCGTCTCCGGCGTTAGCGGCTCGATGTAGGTCCGGTCGGCGAACTCCGGGTCGGTCATGATCGTGGCCGGGTTCGAATTGACCAGGATGATCCGGTAGCCCTCGTCCTTCAGAGCCTTGCACGCCTGCGTGCCCGAATAGTCGAATTCGCACGCCTGTCCGATGACGATGGGGCCGGATCCGATGATGAGTATGGACTTGATGTCGGTGCGCTTCGGCATGAGGCGGGGCGCATGATACAAGTGAATGAGTGGTCAGTGGCCAGTGGTCAGTGGCCAGCAAAAACTGGCCCACACATGCAACGCCTAATTGCCTGGGATTCGATCGACGTCCGTGTCGACGGCGCCAAGCTCAATGCGCTGGCGGGATCGTTTCGTGTCGATCCGATCGAGAAGATGGAACTGCAGTTCTTCAACGGGCTGCTGCGGGTCTCCGGCACGATCCGGAAGATCATCAGCATCCCGTTCACCGTCGACATCCGCGAGATTCGGCCCAGCGGGCAGACCGTACGCGTCCCGATCGCCTCGGCCTCGGCATTCGGGGCGCTGCCGATCCCGCAGTTTCTCTTCGGCCTGGTGAGAAACAAGCTGCCGGCCGATCTGGTGCGCTATGAGGACCCGGCGACGTTCGTTGTCTCGCTGGAGCGCTTCTTGCCATCGTTCATCGATGCCGACATTCAGAAGATCTGGATCATCGACGGCGGTCTGGCGGTGACCCTCGGGCGAGGCGGCGCCGACCTTCCACCATCTTCGGAGGAAACCGATGGAAGAGACACCTGACGCACTCACAGCAACTGGAGCCGACGACGATTTCGCGCGAGAGATTCGCGAGGGTGCGGAATCGGAGGAACTGCCGCGCGATCGCGCCACGCGGTTTTACGATCGCATCCGCGGCACGATCCAACGCTACGTCGACGGCAAGGGCAAGGTGCTCGGCAAGACGGCGGAGTTTCTCCTGCTCGTCCCCGACGTCTTCATTCTTCTGTGGCGTCTGACCACCGACTCGCGCGTCAACGGCAAGGACAAGATTCTCCTCGGCAGCGCCGTGGCCTACTACGTCATGCCGTTCGATCTCATCCCCGAGGCGCTCGTGGGGCCGGCCGGGTATCTCGATGACCTCATCTTCGGCGTCTACGTCCTCAACAAGATCCTCGGCAGCGTTGACGCCAGCGTCGTCCGCGAGCACTGGAGCGGCAGCGAAGACGTGCTCGAGGCCATTCAGCGCGTGCTCGGCGCCGCCGAATCGCTGGTCGGCAAGGACCTGCTGGGCAAGATCAAGAAGATGATGGGGAAGTGAGCAGCGAGTCGTAGAGCCGGCGATACCGCTCGCCCCCGATCGTGTGGAGGTCGTAATGCGCGCGCGCTTCGGCGCGACAGCGCTCCGCCAGCGCGGGATCGCGCCGCAATTCATCGACAGCGCGAAGCGCGTCTGCATACGCGGCCTGATCGTGCGACCGCAGCAGCACTCCGATGCGCGCCTCTTCGATGTGCCCATCGAGATCGCCGATGCCGTACGACGCGATCACAGGCAGGCCCGAGGCGAGGTACTCGGCGTACTTCGTCGGCGACATCGATCGCCGCGCGAACGACGGGCGGATCAGCGCGAGGGCAATATCGGAAGCGCGCAGATACTTCGGGACCTCGTCCGGCGGGACGTGCAACACGCGGAAGTCATCGTTCCTGAATCCGAGACGAATTAGCTCGGCAGTGATCGGCAGCGGCGATCCATGCGTGAGCACCAGCGCGAACGCACGCGCGTCCTGCGCGCGCGCAACCGCCAGCAAGTCGGCCGTTTCGCGGATCAGATAGAAGCCGCCGAGCGAGCCGACGTAGACGAACACCTGCCGCCCTTCCAGCCCCAGCTCCCGGCGAATCTCATCGCGGTCGCGTGCCGTTGCAGCGGCGAAGCGCTTCGGATCGGCGCAGCACGGAATCACCTCTACCGGCCGGCCGGCGGTGCCCTGCGGAAAAAGCGTTTCCCGCGCCCGCTCGGTGAGCACCACGAAACCGTCCGCGGTGCGATATAGCCATCGCTCGACCGCCTTCGTCAGCCGGTACAGCAATCCGCCGGCAATCCAGTTTCCCGAGTCGACGTACTCGTCAGCCATGAATCCGCGGACGTCGAAGATGAGCCGCGCGCCGGTCAGCCGTTTCGCCAGCGCACCGATCGCCGCGCCGACGTTGCTGCGGCCGTGCAGCACGTCGATCTTCTCCCTGCGCACGATCGCGGCGGCGCGGAAACCGCCGGCCACGATGTCGTACAGCGTGGCCGTGAGCGACGGCCGCTTGTGGTACGGCATCGTGTGCCACTCGATTCCTTCGCTCCGCAGGCGCTCCCGCCAGGCGGCGATCGAATCGGCGCTCCAATTCTTTTTCATCGCCGGCTCGAAGGTCAGAAGCGACATCCTGACGCCGCCGGCAACGAGCTCGCGAAGATACGGAAGCACCTGCGTCTGAACGAGCGGCTCGCGCAGACTGAAATAGCAAAGATAGAGGGCACGGCCGCGGATCGTCATTCAGGTGAAGGGTAGAATGGCTGGCCTGCCCACTGTCGCGAACTCATCACTCAAACCCGCGGAACTGTCGTTGCCGGCCAGGATTTTGCGTGCGTACTATCGCACGAACCTTCGCGGCGGAACACGCCTGACCCTCATGCTCGCGCGCCGCCTGAAATCGTTGCAGGAAGTACCGATCCAAATCGCCGGCTGGCCGCCGATCTACGTCGACCTGCGCTTGATGAATTCGCACTACTGGTTCCTCGGGACGCCGTTCGCGGATTCGCCGATCGAGCTCGATGAGCAGCTGGTCATGCGCAGGTTCGTCTCCGAGGGCGATGTTGTGTTCGACATCGGAGCCAACCTCGGCGTGCACACGGCGCTCCTGTCGCGGCTTGCGGGAGCGGCCGGGCGCGTCTTCGCCTTCGAGCCGAATCCGGAGTTGCATCCCACGCTCGCTCTGACCATCGCAGGGATGCCGAACGCATCGCTCGGTCGCTATGCGCTCTCGGACGAGGATGGCCAGACCACCTTCTTCGTCCCCAACGATCACGCCATGGGCAGTCTCTCGGATTGGACAGGCCTCGAGCCAATGACTGAGCTGCGCGAGAAGCTCGCCCTCGGCAAGGCGCGGACGATCACCGTGCAGCAACAACGGATCGACGATCTCGTCGCCAACGACATCCTTCCTCAACCGGACTTCATCAAGTGCGATGTAGAGGGAGCGGAGTTGAAGGTGTTTCGCGGCGCGATGAACACCTTGAATCGCACCGATGCGCCGGTGATCCTGTTCGAGGCCGGGCCGGAAAGCGCCGGCGGATTCGGACTGGCGATGACTGCGGCGGCGGAGTTTCTCGGCTCGTTGCCGCGTCCCGGCTACCAAATTTTCGAAATCGGCAAGGGCGGCGCGCTGCGATCCGTCAAGCCGTCCGATCTGAAAAAGCAGAATCAGAATGTCCTGGCAGTGCCGCGAGAACGATCGTGACGACGATCTCCGTCATCATCCCGACTTACAACTACGACCGCTTTCTGCGCGAGGCGATCGACAGCGTGCTGGCACAAACGTATCCCGCGCAAGAAATCATCGTCGTCGATGACGGCTCGACCGATGACACGCCGCGGATCCTGGCCGAGTACGGCGATCGCATCCGCGTCATCCGCCAGGACAACCTCGGCGTCAGCGCCGCAAGGAACACCGGCATCGCCGCCGCCCGCGGCGAGTGGGTGGCCTTCCTCGATTCGGATGACGTCTGGCGTCCACGCAAGCTCGAATGCGACGTTGCCCGCATCGCCGCCGACCCGGACCTCGGCATGGTCCACTGCGGCGCCGAACAGTTCGACAACACCGGCAAGACCCTCTTCGTTTTTCTGGGCGGATTGGAAGGATGGGTTGCCCCCGACCTGCTACGACTCGATCGCGAAGTCATCGCCGCGCCGGGCAGCGGCCTGACCGTGCGGAAAACCGCGGCCGAGGAGGCCGGCGGCTACGACACGCGGATCGAATGTGCGGAGGATTGGGACTTCTGCTATCGCATCGCCTGCCGCCACCGCGCCGGCTTCATCCCCGAGGTTCTGGCGAGATACCGCCTGCACGGCAGCGGAAGGCATCTCAACATCCGGAAGATGGAAGACGGCATGCTCCTGGCGCTGGAAAAAGCCTTCCAGTCATCCGATCCCGCCGTGCAAGCAATGCGGAAGCAAACCTATGGACGCCTTCACCGCGTTCTGGCCGGCTGCTACTTTCAAAGCCGCCAGCCGCGACTGTTCCTGCGGCATGTGATCAATAGCCTGCGCTATGACCCGCGAAACGCGGCCTACTTTGCGGCGTACCCCTTGCGGGTCGCGAAACGAGCCTTCGCGCGGTAGGCGCCCGTCACCCAAACGTAACTCCAAATATCCGCGATTCAAATTCGTTCCGTTGAAGTTTGGTTCGGGAACGCGCGCGGCGATTCAATCAACCGGACGTTTGTGTTCAATGATTTAGATCGAATTTGGCAACGGCACTCGTGTTGAATCGCGTAACCGCGCGTCTCGTCCGTCAACCACTCATGCGCCGCTCATTTCTCGCCAACCTCGTGATCCTCGCCCTGACGGTGGCGATCGTGGCCGGCGCATTCGCCTCGTTCCAGCGCAAACGCTCCTCCTTCGAACGGATCGATTTCACCTTCACGCGCTCCAACGGAAGCATCGTCGTCAAAACGGTCGACTCCGGCAGCGGCGCGGAAAAGAGCGGCCTCCGGCCCGGCGACAAGATCTGGCTCATCGGCGATACCCCGTCCGGCCAGGTTGAAGGGCTCCAGAAAACGCTGCGGCGGATCGGACAGACCGTGCCGCTCTACCTGGAGCGCGGCGGGCAGACCCTCCGCCTCAATTACGAAGTCCCCGAGCTGAAGATCGATTACGCCTACCTCATCCTCAGCTTCATCGGATTCCTCTACCTCGCCATCGGCCTCTTCACGCTTTTCCGAGGAGGGCGGACCGAGTCGACGCTCTTCTTCTTCGTCACCCTGCTCTCGTTCATCGTCTACGTCTACACGCCTGCCGGCGACATCGACGCGAGTTACAAGCTTCTGCAGCTGGTCGAAGAATTCGCCACCATTCTGCTGCCGCCGCTGACGCTGAACTTCTTTCTGGTCTTCCCCCGGCCGATCGTTCGCTACCAGCGGTTGATCGCGGCGATGTACCTCCCGCCGGCGCTTCTGGCGGCCTGGGATTTCGACCTCCTCGTGCTCGGCAACCGTCTGGCCATCGCCGAGCCGTATCGCTCGCTGCAGCTCATCCAGCATTGGGAGCTGGTCCACTTCGCCATCTACTTCACGCTGGCCATCGTGGCGCTGGCGTACACGTACCGCACCGCCGCCGCCGTCGGGAAGAAGCAGATCAAGTGGATCTACCTCGGCATGGCCCTCGGGTTCCTGCCCTTCCTGCTGGTCTACCTCGTCCCGTATCTCACCATCGGCTCGGTTCAGCCGATCTATTCGACGATCTCGATCCTGCCGCTGGCGCTGATCCCGCTCGCCTTCGCCGTTTCCATCCTCAAATACAAGCTGTGGGACGTCGAAGTGGTCATCAAGGAGATCCTGGCCTACTCGGTGACCTTCATCTTCGGCATGATCGCCTTCTCGACGATCAACCTGATCCTCTCGCACGTGATCGAGGAGCGCTCGGCACTGGAGCGCAACTTCCTGGCCTTCACCTCCGGCCTGCTGATCGCCGGCGTGCTGATCCCGGTCAAAGGACGGATCGAGTCGGTCATCGAGATGTTCGTCTACCGCGACAGCTACAAGCACCGGCGCGCGATCGCCGAGTTCGCGCAGGAGCTGGCGACGTTTCACGACGTCCATGAACTGATCTCGATGATGCGCGAGCGCCTTCGCGACGCCCTCGGACTGCAGCGCATGAACCTCTTCACGCGGGAAGGTCCATCGCTGGTGATCTACGACGCTGAGCCCGACATCCCGCGCCGCTCCACGATCGTCGAATTCGGAGCCATGCCCGCCGAGGGACCGCTGGTGCTCACCGATCCGCGTCTGCCAGAGGGAAGCGAGCTGCCGTGGCAACTGCTGCGCGCCGGCTATCGCTATCTCTTTCCGCTGCGCAATCGCGGCGAGCTGCAAGGCCTCCTGCTCCTCGGCACGAAGCGCAACGAAGAGCCGCTTTCGCGCGACGATCTCCACCTCGTCGAGTCGCTCTGCGCGCCGGTGGCGCTGGCCATCGAGAACTCGCGCCTCTACGGCCGTCTGCGCCGCCAGCTCGAGGAGATCCGCGCGCTCAAGGAGTACAACGAGAACATCATCGAGTCGTCGTCATCGGCCATCGCCGTCGTTTCGTTCGACGGCACGGTGCTGACGGCGAATCACGCTTTCTGGGAGCTCCTCGGCGGCATTGCCCCCGGCGAAGTCATCGACGAGCCGATCGCCATTCTCTTCCCGCCGTACGACGAGATGCGCCGTACCAAGGCGCGCTCGATCACCACGAACTTCGTCAATCGCAACGGTGAAGACAAGGAAGTCACCATCACCGCCAGCCCACTCAACGCCGACGAGCCGGACGGCGCGCGTGTTCTGGTCATCGGCGACATCACCGAGCGCGTGCGCCTCGAGCGCGAGCTGCAGGACAAGGAACGGCTGGCGTCGCTCGGCCTGCTCGCCGCCGGTGTCGCGCACGAGGTCAACACGCCGCTGACCGGCATCTCGTCGTACGCACAACTGCTTCTGGCCGACACGCAGCCGGACGATCCGCGCTACCGGTTGCTCAAGAAGATGGAAGCGCAGTCGTTCCGCGCGTCTCATCTGGTGAATAACCTGCTCGATCTCATCGCCAACCGGCCGCGCTCGCGCGAGGTGGTCAACATCCGCGCGCTCATCGCCGCGACGGTGACGCTGCACGAGGATCTCTTCACGCCGCAGAACATCCACGTGCATGTCGCGCCGGTTGCGGACACCGAGGTGCAGGGAAACTTTCACGACCTGCAGCAGGTGCTGACCAACATCCTTCTGAATGCCCGCGACGCCGTCTCCTACGACGGCAACATCTGGATCTCCACTGAGGAGTGCGGCGCCAAGGTGGCCATCCGGATCAAGGACGACGGCAAAGGCATTGCCGCGGACATGATCGGCAAAATCTTCGAGCCTCTGGTCACCACCCGGCGCGGCCAGGGCGGAACCGGCCTCGGCCTTGCCATCACCCGGCGTATCCTGCACGCATCAGACGGCGAGGTGACCGTCGAGAGCACGCCCGGCCAGGGAGCCGAGTTCACGATTACCTTGCCGAGGATGGGAAGTGGATTCGTAGATCATTCGATTCGTCGATCGGAATCAGAGGAACTGGACGCGATCGAAGAACCGACCGAGCCACGAATCAACTAGCCGACGAACCCACTACACATGCGCATCCTGATCGTAGATGACGAAGAAGTCCTTCGCGACGTGCTCGACGCCGTCCTGCGGCGCGAAGGCTTCGAAGTGGTCATGGCCGCCAGCGGCGAGGAAGCGCTGTCGATTCTCGACGAAGACGAGAGCATCGACCTGGTCATTCTCGACATCATGCTGCCGGGCATCAGCGGCATCGATACGCTGCGATCCATCCGCGTCTCAACGCCGTCGCTGCCGGTCATCATCATCACCGCTTTCTCCTCGATCGACGGTGCCATCGAGGCGATGAAGCACGGCGCCTTCCACTACATCCCCAAGCCGTTCAAGAACGAAGAAGTCATCCTCACGGTCAACAAGGCGCTGGAACAGAAGCGCCTCTCGCGCGAGAACGAGCGGCTCAAGGAAGAGCTGTCGGAGAAGTACGCCTACGCCAACATCATCGGCAAAGCGGAGCCGATGAAGAAGGTGTACGAGCTGATCCGCCTGGCGGCGCCGTCGCGCTCGAACATCCTTGTGGCCGGCGAGTCGGGCACCGGCAAGGAGCTGGTGGCCAAGGCCATCCACCACGCCAGTCCGCGCGCGCGCAACGCCTTCGTCACCGTCAACTCGGGCTCGCTGCCGCCGGAACTCTTGGAGTCGTCGCTCTTCGGCCACATGAAGGGATCCTTCACGGGCGCCATCGCCACGAAACGCGGCCTCTTCGAAGTGGCCGACGGCGGCTCGATCTTCCTCGACGAGATCGGCAACATCAATCTGGAGACGCAGGCCAAGCTCCTCCGCGTGATCCAGGAAAAAGAGTTCATGCGCCTCGGATCGGTCGACACGATCAAAGTCGACGTCCGCATCATCGCCGCCACGAACGCCGATCTGACCAAGCTCATGGCGGAGAACCGCTTCCGTGAGGATCTCTTCTATCGGTTGAATGTCATCAACGTCCCGCTCCCGCCGCTTCGCCGCCGGCGCGAAGACATCCCGCTCCTCGTCGCGCACTTCCTCGATAAATACGCCGAGGAGAACAAGCGCAAGGTGAGGGACGTGACGCCGGACGCCATGCGCATCATCCTCGACCACCCGTGGCCGGGCAACGTCCGCGAGCTCGAGAACACGATCGAGCGCGCCGTCGTCCTCTGCACCGGCGACCGCATCGGGGTCGATCTGCTCCCCGACTACCTCCGCTTCCCCCAGCAGACCGACCAGCCGGCCATGATCGTCCCCTCCGAGGGCCTCTCGCTCAAGGATGCAGTCTCGCGATATGAGCGCGGCATGATCCTGCAGTCACTGGAGATGGCCAACGGAGTGCAAAAGCGCGCCGCGGAACTGCTGCAGCTGAAGCCATCAACCTTGAACGAGATGATGAAGCGGCTGGGGATTCACGCGCGGTCGAATGCGCAGGTTGAGGAAGAAGTAGACGCTCTATCGTCGTAAGCAAGCGCGCTTCACTCTAGTGAGCCTGTTGGCAGAAGAGTGGAACGATCCCAGCCCAGCTCCGGATACTCTCCCGCTCCCTGGAAGAAGCCATCCGGCACGGCTTGCATGAATTCGTCCGCGGTGAATTCATAACCGGCCGTTCGGGCGATTTGGACGATGGCGTCCCAATCACCAGGTTCGACGTCGGCCATCGCCGGCAGGAGCTCCTCGCGGAACGAATCCTCCTCGAGCCTGTCGAGGAAAATGTCGGCGGCGGTCCTGGGCACATTCGGATCGGCGGCTCGTCGAAACCAGTTCTTCGGATTCAGCCACCTTCCCAGATTGTCGAAGAACTTCTTGAACTCTCCGCCGAGGCCGTTGAAGAACTTCACGATCTCCTGTCCCGCATAGCCGGCGCTTTTCAGCGCCTGGTTGAGCGGACGGGCGGCAAGTCCCATTTGACGCGCAAGCCAATTACCAGCCTCGGTGATCGCGTAAGCGCCCGCCTTGAACGCCGATGCAATCGCCTGTGCGGTGCAATCGAAGACGACCATGCGCTCGCCGGTTGGCGGAAAGGGGGGCGTGTCGACGATGCCGTTCACCAGGTCGTGGAAGGGCTCCCCAGTCGAGATCCGAATGCTGATTTCGACGACCGGCAGTTCCTCGATGAAATCGCAGGTCAGTAATTGGGGCGGCTTCGTTGCCGGATTGGCGGTCAGCCAGTTGATGTAATCCCTGAGGATGCTTCGCGAGTCCCGGGCGTTCTGAACCAGGTTGGTCGGCCTCGGATCGAAGTTCCGCACATAGAAAAGGTACGCCGGCAGTGCCTTGCCGACGCCCCCCACGATCGCCAACAGGATCGGGCTGAAGATCGGCATATAAACCGGATTGATGAGCAAAGCAAAAGTACCCAAAAGCCGGCAGCCATGCTTCTGGACATAGCCGCGGACGAAATCGTTGTCGCTGATCGGGCGAATGCCCTGCGCTTCCAGGAGGGTGCCACCAGGGAACGAGCGGGTCTTATTCTGAAGGTTTTCGATTACGCCACGATTCGTGGTGATGCTCGAACTGTAGATCCCGGAAATGTTTTCAGCGCTGTCGAGCAGGAAGATGGCGCGTTGCGGAGTCCTCGCATCAACCAACTCGGAGAAACGTTTCCCGAGGAGCTCAGCGATGGTGTTGGGCCTGTAGAAGTTCGGGCCGACGATGCTGGCGATCTCCCTCCAGGCATCCTCCTCTTTGCCCTTCATGCTCTTGAATCCGACCTTGAAGAGGAGAACCTCCTTCTTATGTTCGTTGAGGAACTTTCTGACGTCCTGCATCAGCTTCGAGATCAGATTCCCGCGCAGGGAATGGCATGTATAGAACTTGCCATCCATGAAACAGACGCGCAGATCGATATAGCGAACACCGGCCTCGAACTGCTGATAGAAGGTCTTGGTCTGCGTGACCGCCATTTCCTTGATGTATTCGCCGATGCCCGTGGCCCCTCCGACCCTGGCCTTGGTCCAGAGCTCTCGGATGATGTCCGCTGCATCGGGGGCCAGGATGTCGAACAACTCGTAGGTGCCGGAGTCGTGAGTACCGGGCAGGCAGAGCTGCGCCAGCGTCTTGTCCTTGATCTTGTCGTAGGCGGCTTCCATCCACGGCAGGTCGTCGGGGACATCGATCACGTCGGGTACGTCGATCAGTTGGAACGTTTCCGCGTGTTGGATCAAAGCCATTTCGGCCGAGATCACCTTGTCGCCTTCTTCCACTCTGAGGAACGTGCGATTCGCAGCCTGAAGCGAGATCTTGCCGCCCGGGCGATTGACTCTGCGGAACTTCTCCGACGATCCAATCGCGATGGAGCGACCTACGGCCGACAGCCGCGGGCGGGGCTGCCGGCTCTTCCCATATGGAGCGATACTGAGATACCGCCCGTTGAACGTCTGGAAAGAAACCGTGCCGTTGCCATGGTCGACCAAGGTGAAGGTTTCCCAGGGCCCGGCTACGTCGCGATCGGCAGTCACGGATCGACCGCCGCCGCCATCCGCGGATAGAAACCTTCCGTTGCCGGCTTTTAGCGCCACTCTCATGCTGCCTCCTTCGAGTCGTGAAGACTTACGGCACGGCAAGCGATGGGCCGCCCAGGTGGCGGCAAAGAACTCTGCGGGGGGGATTCAAGCGATCATATCGGATTGCCGCGCGGAGTTACGGCATCTGAATCGTTCGCACCGGTGAGGCGCATCCTCTCCCCTATACTCCGGCGCTTCATGAAGCAGTCCCGTCCTGACGTATTCAAGTTTGGTGGCGTCGCCGTCGGCAATGCCGAGGCGATTCGGATTGCGCTCGCGCACGTGCGGCGCGCGGCGCCGAATGTTGCGGTCATCGTTTCGGCGATGAATGGGGTCACCGATCTGCTGCTCGATGCGGGCCAGGCGGCGCTGCGGCGCGATACCGCGCGTTGTGAACGTGCGGCGAGCGAGTTTGAGTCGCGGCACTTGGCGTTGGTCGCGGAGTTGGTCGCGTCGAAACGCCGTGCCGAGGAGTTGAACGAATTCGTCCGCCAGTCGGCGCATGAGATGCGCTCGATGATGGAGAGCATCTCCGTGCTCGAAGAGCTGACGCCGCGGGCGCAGGACGCGCGCGTCGCGCGCGGCGAACGCGCCGTTGCGCGGATCTTTGCGGCGGCGGCGAATGAGGCTGGGATCGACGCCGTCTACGTCGACGCGGTCGACATCATCCAGACCGAGCGACGCCTCGGCACGCTCTGGCCGAATCTCGCCAGGTGCGAGCGCGCGGCGAAGAAGAACGTCTTGCCGTTGCTCGCCGATGGGAAGGTCGTGGTCATCCCGGGGTACATCGCCAGCGGGCCGGACGGGTCGCTGGTCACGCTCGGGCGCGGCGGAAGCGACTTCTCCGCCGCAATCATTGCGCGAAGCGCCGGCGCGCGGGCGTTGACGCTGTACAAGGAAGTCGACGGCCTCATGACCGCCGACCCCAAGAGCGTGCCGGCCGCGCGCGTCATCGCCGAGATGCACTATCGCGAGGCGGCGGAGCTGGCCTACTACGGCGCCAAAGTGCTCCATCCGCGCACGATGATTCCGCTCGTCGATCGCAAGATCCCGCTGCTGGTGCGCAACACCTTTCGCGAGACCAGCGCAGGCACGCGCATCGCCGGCGACGTGAAACCGGGCGCGTATCCGGTCAAGGCGCTGACGGCCATTCATCGCCAGGCGCTGATCTCCATTGAAGGAAAAGGGATGATCGGCGTGCCCGGCGTTGCGGGGCGCGCGTTCACCGCGCTCTCGAATGCGGGACATTCCGTTTCGATGATCAGCCAGGCATCGAGCGAGTCGAGCATCTGCTTCGTGGTGCCGGAGGCGGAAGCCGATCACGCCGTTGCCGCGCTCGAAACTGTTTTCGAATCCGAGCGGAAGCTGCTGCTCATCGATCGCATCGATGCCGAGAAGCGCGTCGCGATGATCGCTGTCGTCGGACTCGGCATGCGCGGGACGTCGGGCATCGCAGCGCGCACGTTCTCCGCGATCGCCGCGGCCGGCGTGAACATCGTCGCCATCGCGCAGGGATCGTCGGAGTTGAACATCACTGTCGCCGTTTCGGAGAGCGACGCGACGAAAGCGCTTCTTGCGCTCCACGCCGAGTACCAGCTCCACAAAATCCGGCCGCTCGCCGACACTACGGGACGCGAAGCGAAGCTCACGCTCCTCGGACTCGGCCAGCTCGGCCGCGAGCTTGCGCGGCAGCTCATCGCCCAGCAGCCGCACCTTCGCCGCGACCTCGGCATCGATCTCAAAGTCGTCGCCGTCGCCGACCGTTCCGGCATTCAGATCGACGACAAAGGCTTCACGCCCGCCGCGCTGCAGCGCTTCGCCAAACGGAAAGCGTCGGGCACGCGGCTCTTCGAGCGCGGCTCGCCGCTGACGCTGCGCGAGCTCGAAGCGATGATGCGCAGCGAGTTGTGGATGCTGCCGTCGTACCGGCCGGTGCTCGTCGATCTGACATCCGAGGAGACAGGGCCGCTGCTGCAGGAAGCGCTGGAACATGGGTTTCACGTGGTCTGCGCGAACAAGAAACCGCTAGCCGGACCGCAGCTCGAATTCGACCGGCTGATGGCGACCGCGAAAGAGCGCGGGCTCTCGATCCGTTACGAAGCGACCGCCGGCGCCGGCCTGCCGGTGCTCGACACCATCGCAAAACTGCAGAGCGCCGGCGACACCATCGAGACGATCTTCGGCTGCTTCTCCGGCACGCTCGGCTACATCACCACGGCGCTGGAAGATGGCGTGGCGTTCTCCGAGGCAGTGCGGAAGGCGTGGGAGCTCGGCTACACCGAGCCCGATCCGCGCGACGATCTCTCCGGCAAGGACGTAGCCCGCAAGGCGCTGATCCTGGCGCGTACGCTCGGATATCGCGCGGAGCCGGACGAGATCAAACTCGAGCCGCTCTTTCACGACGACCGCGAGTACGCCGACGCGCGCGCATTCGTCGCCAGCCTCGGCGCGCTCGACGAGGCTTATCGCGAACGCGTCGAACGCGCGAAGCGCGGCGGCAAGGTTCTGCGCTACGTGGCCAAGATTCGCAAGCGTTCGATCTCGGTCGGCATCGAGGCGGTGCCAGCCAGCTCGCCACTCGCGCACCTTCGCGGCACCGACAACCAGGTGGCCATCTATTCGAAGCGCTACAAAACCAACCCGCTGGTCGTCACCGGCCCCGGCGCCGGCGCGACCGTGACCGCGGCCGGAGTGCTCAACGACATCGTGGCCATCGCCATGGAGGAACGGCGGAGGAATCCGCGATGAAGGCCAGCGCCTTCGCTCCCGGATCGATCGGCAACGTCGGCCCCGGCTTCGACGTTCTCGGCCTGGCGATCGAAGGGCTCGGCGATCGCGTAACCGTGGAGCTTTCCGATGGCGAGGCGCGGATCGATTCCATCACCGGCGTCGATGCCGCACTCGTCCCGCTCGATCCGCAACGCAACGCCGCCGCGATCGCTGCGATCGCCTGGCTGCGCGCGCACGGCGATGCGCGCAATCCGATCATCACCATCGACAAGGGTCTGCGCCTTTCCGGCGGCCTCGGAGGAAGCGCGGCCAGCAGTGTCGCCGGTGCGTTCGCGGCAGCGCTGGCAATGGGCTCGGAGACGACGCCGGCCGAGCTGGAGGCGGCGGCGCTGCAAGGGGAGATGACGGTCGCCGGCGAGCATCTCGACAACATCGCGCCGTCGATCCTCGGCGGTCTGGCGCTTTCGCGTTCCGTGCGGCCGATCGACATCGTGGCGCTGACCGTGGCCGCGGATTGGCGGCTCGCGCTGGTCACACCCGATGTCCGCATTCAGACGAAGGCGGCGCGCGAGGTATTGCCGTCAACATCCGGCCGCGCGGTGTGGGTGCAGCAGATGGCGAATACCGCGGGCGTCGTGCACGCCTTCGCCACCGGCGATGGCGAGTTGCTGCGACGCGCGCTCGACGACCGATATGCCGAGCCGCGGCGCGCGGCGCTGATTCCGCATTTCAACGCCGTCAAGCGCGCTGCCACGGACGCGGGCGCGTTTGCCTGCACGATCAGCGGCTCCGGGCCGACACTCGTGGCGATCTGTGAAGATGACGCCGTTGCGCGTCGTGTTGCCGAGGCGATGAAGGCGGCGTTCGGGCAAATCGGAACGATCGTCAGCACATCGCCCATCGCGCGGCAGGGAGTGCGAGCGGTATGAGCGAATGGCTGCAGTGCATCGGTTGCGGGCGGCGTTTTGACGCGTCCGAGGTGCGGTACACGTGCGATTGCGGCGAGCTGCTGAGCGTCGAGCGTGATGCGATGCCGGAGCGCGAGACGTTCGATGCGCGTTTATCGAGCCGCCGGACCATTGATCGAAGCGGCGTCTGGCGATTTCGCGAAGCGGTACTCGACGTCGATGAGAACGAAATCGTCACGCATCCCGAAGGAGCCACGCGATTGTACGAACGCGGCGGGATCCTCTTCAAACACGAAGGCGAAAACCCCACCGGCTCCTTCAAAGACCGCGGAATGACCGTGGCCATGACCCAGGCCAAACGCCTCGGCGCGCGCGCGGTCGCCTGCGCATCGACTGGCAACACCAGCGCTTCGCTGGCCGCGTATGCCGCGCAGGCCGGACTCAAGGCGGTCGTCTTCATCCCCGCCGGAAAAGTCTCGACCGGAAAACTGGCCCAAACGCTCGCTTATGGGGCAACCGTCCTCGCCGTCCGCGGCGATTTCGATGCCGCGATGCAGCTCGTCCGCGAAGCGAGCGATCGCCTCGGCATCTATCTGGTCAACTCCATCAACCCATTCCGCATCGAGGGACAGAAGACCATCGTCTGGGAGCTGCTGCAGGACCTGGAGTGGAACGCGCCCGATTGGATCGTCGTCCCCGCCGGAAACCTCGGCAACACCAGCGCGTTCGGCAAAGCGTTGCGCGAAGCCTTCGACGCGGGCTGGATTTCGACCATGCCGCGGCTGGCGTCGATCCAGGCCAGCGGCGCGAATCCGTTCTTCCGCAGCTACCGCGACCGATTCACGGAGCGCCATCGCATCTCTGCCGAAACCATCGCCAGCGCCATCCGCATCGGCGATCCGGTCAGCCACACGAAAGCGGTGTCCGCGATTCAGCTGACGAACGGCATCGTCGAAGAGGTGACGGACGAAGAGCTGATGCACGCCAAACGCGAGATCGACGAGATGGGCATCGGCTGCGAGCCGGCATCCGCAACGACGCTGGCCGGTGTGAAAAAACTGCGCGCCGCCGGAGTGATGAAAGACGGCGATCGGATCGTATGCGTCCTGACCGGGAACCTGCTGAAGGACACCGACGCGATTCTCCGCAATGTGCCGCAGGAGAGAACGATCGAAATCGACCCGATGATCGCCGCGGTGGAACGCGCTCTCAGTTAGTAAGGGATGCCGGCCGAGGCTTGGCCAACCAACGCGCCGGGCCGTGCCCGGTGGCGGAGAGAGAGGGATTCGAACCCTCGGTAGAGCTTTAGGCCCTACGACGGTTTAGCAAACCGTTGGTTTCAGCCACTCAC
>Ga0157378_10001146_pt1 | contig 24057 bp, 17 predicted proteins | sample M65metaG_FD_115309 | JGI IMG/M metagenome (GOLD analysis project Ga0157378, IMG submission 115309) | Miscanthus rhizosphere microbial communities from Kellogg Biological Station, Michigan, USA - M6-5 metaG | ecosystem: Host-associated > Plants > Roots > Rhizosphere > Soil | place: USA: Michigan...
AGTAAAAATTCAGAACATCGCGAACAAAATCGGCGCAGTTGCGGGACATGAATTGGTAATTGGCATGATTGGGCCGCGAATTGATCCACGCGATGAACGCATCATCCTGCTCAGGCGTCGTTTCGATCTCGAAGCCATAGTTGGTACGATCGTAGGACGAGCCGACGAGTTCGTACCAGTCTCCCTTGGGTGTTTCCCCTCCCGGTCCATCAGGAGCGATGTCCTCCAGATGAGCGCGCCGGTATTGATCGCGAAGAAAGGCTGCGAGTTTGGGATCGGCGTAGAGTGGTACATCTTCCGCGTTTTCGACGGCGTAAAGATAGGGAACGAGCGGAATGGCAATCCAGTCGTAGCCGGCGATTCGCGTGTAGCGGCTGATGACAACGCCGCGCTCACCCGGGTTGCAGCGCCGCAGGGTGACAGGCGTCGCGGCACAAACACGGCTGAAGTACAACGCGGTATGGCCCGTCCCGGCGAACGCGCCGTCGTAGCTGTACGGTTCTTCGAGAAGGACCGTGACGTTCGCGCGCGCCGCGGGGGGCCGCGCGGCTAGTAGAAGAAAGAATAGAACCCCGCGTCTCGCCCAACTTCCTTTTTCTACACGCACTTCCGGCTCCTGGGGCTGGGCACTCATAGGAACGCTGCGGGACGTATTTTAGTTATATCTCCTATTTCCAGTAATTTGCCCACAAGGTACCGACTAAAAACAAGAGGCCGAGCCCGTTGCCGGACCCGGCCCTAGCCAGCAGCGCTCATCGCAGTCCTCAGCGAATTCGCAGGGAAATTATTCGCCGAGTTTGACGGTCTTACCGGCCACGACATTGATGTGTTCCTGCAGAACCGCATTTCCGGATCGGTCGCGCACCTCGATGTCATGGTTTCCGGGACGCAGCGAAAAAGTTTTCAGGTCGCCGACGGTTCCTGCGTAACCGTTGTCGACGTACACGCTCGCGTCCTTGTTCTTGATATCGATCTTAACCTTGCCTGTGTCCGGAGCAGGCGCTACGCGGTACGCCCCGTAGTATCCAGGTCCATACCAGCCGTAATAAGCGGGACCATACCATCCATAGTATGCAGGCCCGAAGTAGGGGCCGCCGTAGTAACCTCGGAACACCACTCCAGGACGAGCAGACGCGGCCGGCACAAGAATCGCCAGCGCCAGGAGACTCACTGCAGCATATTTCCAAATTCGTGTCATCTTACTCTCCTTTTCAATCCGCCAAATGCTTCCACGCCATTCGACTATTGTTAGTGCAGGGAAGGTGCCAAATACCGGATCTTGAGGCGCGATTAATATATGTCTAGTATTATCAATAGCTTGATAGGTTTGCTACGAAATCTTGAGGGAGGCCAAAGCGGTCGATTTTGGTGGATTTTACGCACCGGGTGGTGGATTTCAACCGGCCGTCCGAGGGACCACTTTACACGTGTGGCTCAACGGAACTGGCGTGATTTTGCCGTCGTTTCGAGTCACCGGGCTGGCGAGAGAACATCGTCACGAAGCAGCTATTTTAGGTCCCGAATCCAGACGCTTTTTTAAGAATAGCGCGGCTTGCAGAAGTCTCGCATCCTGCTGAAGATCGGCCGTCATCTGGAGGCCCAGCGGCAAGCCGCTGGCGACGGGCATGGGAATCGAAATCGCCGGGGTTCCCAATGCCGTCCACGGGGCGTTCATCCGCGGGTCACCCGTGTTGGATAAACCGAGCGGTGCCGGACCGGTAGCCGCCGGTGTGAGAATAACGGGCGTGGACTTAAACATCTCGCTCAGACGAATCCTGGAATCCGCCAGGTATTTCCTGGCCTCATTGTATCGATCCGTGGACATTTTCAGTCCATCGCGAACCAGATTCGCCAGTGGCTGGTCGAGGCGATCTCCAAATTCCTTGAGGCGTGGCTCGTGATATCGCGCGCCCTCATAAAACATCTCCACGTCATTGGCTTCGTCCAGCTTTTTCAGCATGTCCGCGATGTCGATGGATTTGATGGAGACGCCTGACTTGCGCAGCAACAGCATCGACTGGCGAAACGCATTCGCCATTTCCGGCTCGCAATCGGGGATCGGATCGGAAACGGCGAACGCAAAGTTTTCTTGCTCTCCCGTGGAATGTCCCATCGCTTTCCAAAGTGCCAGCATGTCGGCTGGCGTGTGCGTGAAAAGTCCGAGCGTGTCCAGGCTCTTGGAGACGGGCAACATGCCCTCGGTCGGCAGCAGATCGTAGGTGGGCTTAAATCCGGTAACTCCGCAATACGAAGCTGGCCGAATCATGGAGCCGCGCGTCTGCTCACCGATCGTAAACGGAACCATGCCTGCGGCCACGGCTGCGGCCGAGCCGCTTGAACTGCCGCCCGGCGTGTGTTCTAGATTACGCGGGTTGCGCGTGGGTCCCGGTGTGCGATATGCAAAAGCTGTGGTGACCGTTTTCCCGAGCAGGACGGCTCCGCGGCTGCGCATTTCGCGAATGATCGCCGCGTCCATCGAACCGACGCGCCCTTTGTAGAGCGGCGAGCCGTATTCGGTAGCCATGCCTTTTGTCTCGATGATGTCTTTCGCGCCAAATGGAATGTCGGAAAGGAGACCGTCCCCCGTTGGTTTCTCCGGCTGAACCTGCACCCACGCATGAATGGACGGTTCGAGCTCCCGGATGTGCTGAAGGCAAATCTCAAGTTCGCGTTTGCGGGCAGCGCGATCGGCTTGTAGCCACTCGGTTAACGTCACCATGCGCCGCGATTCTACCGCAGCGGAGATGCGCCACGCGAAAAACGGAGTCATGCCGGCGACGGTGCCCGCGGCTAGTCCAATTTTGACGAGATCGCGCCGTGTCTTGTTCATGGCGGTTATGAACGGACATCTTACGCGCAGGGTCTTGCTGAGACAAGAGAGCGACCCGTTCGCTGTTGGATCAGGGAAATGGCTGCTGCGGAAACGCAACGCGCTCAGATCTGCCTCGATCTGAGCGCGTCGCAAATGATCGTTGTCTCGGGGTGCTAATTTCGATCGCGATACCAGTCGTGATAATGCCGTCCTTCACGATCGGAACCGCGGTCAACTACTCCCATATCAAGCCCCCGTTGCAGTCGAAACGTAAGTACCGAATCGCGGGGAATGCGCACCGCGCGACCTCGGGCTTCGCCGCCTTGAATCGCGCCCACGATGGAACCGACCAAACTGTCATCGCGTTGCGATTCCTGGCGATTCGCTTGTGTCTTGATCGCGTATCGATTACCGTTTACGCTCACAGATTCCAGATCGATAATCAGGTCATTGTCGCGCTCGACTCTGACAATCAATTCCACGTTGGATCCCCTCGGAATAGCCAGGCGCCCATCGTTACCACGGACATCCTGGTCGACCATCCCACGATAGACCTGGTAGTCGTTTCTCTCCACATCGATGGTGTCATTGGTACGTACGGCAATGATTGTTCCAGACTCGATTCGAGTCATGCGATCGCGATCCCGGTCGCGGTCACCATCTCTGTACTGCGCGAACAACGGCGGAAGCGCAGACAGGGCCAGCAAAACCGCCAACCCGCCCAGCAATCCCACTCCCGTACGATTCCTTTCTCGAAATATTTGCATGTCCATAAACCTCCTCCGATCGCTGCAGAGTTCGCCATTCTTCGTTTTAACAATATCGGGAGATCTCGCATTTGATCCATCGGCGGAAGGCTGTATTCAGTATGGCGGAGTAACCGTAAACTTAAATGTGAGGCGCGAATCTGGCATTGAAATGGGACCGTCCCTATTACCCATTAAGTTCACAAGAGGCGCTAATGCCTGGCGGGCGCCTGCTGCGAAGTAGGCGTGCGTTTCCGTGACGCCAGAAGCGATTCGATGGCATCGGCCAGGTGCTCTTCCTTAATGTGCGGATCGCCTCGCTCGACGCGCAGAGCGAAGGCTTTCGAAAGCACATCCGCGGGCCGAAACCCCTCGGGAGTCTCAAACTTGTAGCAGGCTAGTTCGATCTTCAGGCCATTGGGGTCGCGCAGGTAGATCGAGTTCATAAATCCGCGATCGCGCTCTATGAATTCGATGCCGTGTTCGCGCAACCGAGCCGGGGCCAGCGTGAATGTGGCGCGCGACACATTGAAGGCCAGGTGCTCAACGCAGCCGATTTCCCGCGGCGCCTGCCGTCGTGCGTCTTCTCTGGATTCGTTGGTGAACACCGTGAGCAAGCGTCCATCGCCCGGATCGAAATAGAGGTGATTCTCATCCGCCTTTCCAAGATTGGGCTGTTCGAAAAGGAACGGCATGCCCAGCACGCCCTCCCAGAAATCCAAAGCGCTTTGCTTGGTGGATCCGACGATTGTGATGTGGTGAACCCCCTGCACTTGTGTTTTTTTCACGGGTTTTTACTCCTCGAAACGTTCGCGATCGCGTTTGTTCAGTATGCGACCAGCGCGGAAAGCGGTCAATCGCGAAGCATCCACGGATTGAACGTACAGGCTGCCAGGCAGACAATTTTTAGAACTTTTCCGAGGAAATTGTGGCAGACTTGCGCGTGCCTGCACTGAACTTCCATCGGCCGGCGCGAAAAGGAGTTCGTCATGCGAAGTTTTGTTCTTTGGGCTGCTTCCGTGAGCATCGCCGTGGGTTTTGCCGGCGGTTCCGCCATGGCTCAGACGACGTTTCCCTACGATCACATTCACCTGAACGTTCCCGACACTGCCGCCGGTGCCAACTGGTATGAAAAGTTTTTCGGCGGGCGCCGGATCACCGAGGCTCCCGACCGGCTGATGTACGGCAGCACGCGTTTGCTGTTCATTAAGAAAGAAGATGCCAAGCCCAGCGCCGGAGCCGCCGTTGATCACATCGGCTTCTCGGTCGCGGACCTGGATGCGAAGATGAAAGAGTTTCAAACTGCCGGCGTCAAAATCGTCTCGCCTCCGCGTGACGTGCCCGGACTATTCAAGCTGGCGTTTATCGAAGATCCCTGGGGCACGCGTATCGAAGTCGTGCAGGATCCGGACACGCTGGGCTTGCATCACGTCCACATGCGCGGACCGGACCCGGAAGAAGTTTTCGCCTGGCTGCAGGCGAAGTTCGGCGGGCAGCGAACGAAACTGAAAGGGAAGATTGATGCCATGAAATACAGCGCGCCGGGCTTCACTGACATGTGGATTCTGGTGCAGAAGGGTGACTCGGAGCCAAGCGAAGGACACGCCATAGATCACATTGGTTGGCGCTCCACGGGCCCGCTCACCAAGACAATCGACGACCTGCGCGCCAAAGGCGTGACCGTAACGTCCGAACCGCGCCCTCTCTCTCTCCCGAACGGACCTATGATCAACTACTCCTACGTAGCCGGTCCGGCTGGCGCAAAAATCGAACTCGTCGAACGTCCCGGAATAAAGCCCGGCGAATAGCCCGGGAAATTTCTAGCGGCTTCTATTCTTAATCGTTCGGTCGTGCTCGCCAAACCGAAAACTAGTCGCGAAACTGGGCCATCGTAGTGTTGTATGAGCGTGTGACCATCTCATCGAGTGGTAGCCTGCGTAGTTCCTTATTGAGGACTTCGACGCCTATTGGGCCGCGGTAGCCGGCCTTCCAGACATGGTCGAGAAAACCCGGGATATCGAACTCCCCCTCGCCGCAAAGCCTCCGGTGGTTGACCGTATCTTCGACCAGATCCCACGGCGCCGTGAATGTTCCGTCATTGATTTCCACGGCAAAGAAATACTCCATTGGAAAGCGCGCGACTTCCTCGTAGGAGATGCCGAGTTTCACGACATGCCAGAGGTCAAAAATGATTCCCCCGTTTTTTGCGCCGGCAGCCTTGAGCATGGTCAGCGTGTCTTGCAGCGTATCAATCATGCCGAACGGCATCAGCTCGTACACAATTTTCGTGCCGTGCGCCTCGGCCTCCTTGCACAGCGCAGCGAAAGATTCGATGATCTGAGGCATGGGCGTATCCGTATGAAAGAAGTCGCCCACCTTGATATGCCTGGCGCCGAAGATCGATGCGGCCTCCAGCAAATCGTGTTTTACGAGATCGGATTTTTTCTTTTTTTCGCCGGTGAGGAACCAGTCGCCGAGAAATTCCAGTTCAACATGCTTCATGCCGTTGTCATCGAGAATGCGCTTGATTTCAGAAAGTGGTGTGCGCTTAAGGGTATGCGCCAGGTCAGCGTGCCAGATCCCAATTCCCTTAAAACCAACCCTGGCGCACGCCTCGACGCGGTCCTTCAAATCGAAAATACTGTATTCGTGGTCGGTGTGCGGTTCGGCGCCCCCCGCCAATGTCCAATAAGAAGCGATCAGCTCGACATCCTTCTTCATTCGGGAACTTTATATCAATTCGATGCAGCGACAGTAAGAGAATCGTTCCACCTCTGTCCGATATTCGCGCAGAGAACTCTTTCATTTTCTTTCTCGTAGCTGCAATCTTGGTGTACGCTCCGCCCATGCATCCACTTGTCAGGCTGAACCGGCGGGAGCTGCTGAAGACCGGCACTGGTCTGCTGACGGGATGGGTGGTGGCCGGGAGCCCGCTGTCTCTGATCGCGGCTGGGCGCGCCTGGGCCGTGGATTTGGCTGCACTCAGCAGCTCCGAGGGCGCCACGCTCATGATGATGGCGCGGACGATCGCCCCGCATGACAAACTCGACGACGCCGCGTATGCGCTCGTCATCCACGCGATGGATGGCGATGCGGCCCAAGATGCGAGCCTTCTGAAAATGATGAAGGAAGGTTTAAAAACGCTCGGCACAAATTTCGCCGCCGCCTCCGAATCTGAGCGCGTAGAGTCTCTAAAGAAGATGGAATCCTCGCCATTTTTTCAGACCATGCGCGTCAAAACTTTGCAGCTCCTTTACGCCAGCCCCATCGCCTACTCCTATTTCGGATATGAAGGCGAAGCCTTCTCCAAAGGCGGCTACCTTTTCCGCGGCTTCAACGATTTGCGCTGGCTTCCGGAAGTACCGCCCGAAGATAGTGGCCCGCTGCCGGCCGGCGCGTAAAAGCAGTTTGGACTGAAACATGGCCCGCATCGAACTTCAAGACGAAACAGCGGTAGTCATCATCGGCTCTGGAGCCGGCGGCGGAACTCTGGCGCGCGAGCTGACACGCCAGGGAATTAAAGTGGTGGTGCTGGAAGCCGGCAAGCGCCAGTCCACGGAATCTTTTTCGCAAATACCCGGCGATGCTTTTCTGCAACTCACCTGGCTCGATACAAGAACGCAGAGCGGCGACTGGGGAGTGGCGAAAAACTTTCCTACGTTGCCCGCGTGGCACTGCAAAACGGTTGGCGGAACAACTGTGCACTGGACCGCGGCCACCCCGCGTTTGGAACCCTGGGAATTGCGCGCAAAAAGCACGTACGGAAACATTCCCGGCACATCTCTGATTGACTGGCCGATCTCCTACCAGGAACTAAAAAATTATTACGAACTCGCGGAACGGCGCCTTGGTGTAACCCGGCGTAATGGTGTGCCCGGCCTGCCCGCCTCCAATAATTTCAAGGTAATGTACGCGGGTGCCAAAAAGCTGGGCTACAAGCGCGTGCACACAGGCCACATGGCCATTAATTCGCGCGCGCAAGATGGCCGTGGCATGTGCATCCAGCAGGGTTTCTGCGTGCAAGGCTGTAAGATGGGCGCGAAATGGAGCACGCTCTACACGGATATTCCGCGCGCCGAAGCGACCGGCAACCTTGATCTGCGAATCGAGTGCATGGCCACGCGCATCGAACACGGCGCAAACGGACTCGTCAACGCCGTGATCTACCGTGACGCCCAGAGCAGGGAACAGCGCCAGAAAGCGCGCCTGGTCTCCGTTGCAGGCAACGGCATCGAGACGCCGCGCCTTCTCCTGCTCTCGGATTCCCCGAAATTTCCGAACGGCCTCGCCAATTCCGCCGGCCAAGTGGGCAGGAATTACTGCCATCAGATCATCGGCTTCGTCTGGGGAGTTTTTGACAAGCCTGTCTATTCCTGGCGTGGCGCAACGCTGGCCGGCGTGATCGAAGACGAAGTGAAAAACGATCCAAGCCGCGGCTTCGTGGGAGGCTACCGTATGGAATTGTGCACGCTCGACCTCCCGACTCTGCCTCTTGTAGGGTTGCCGTATGGATGGGGCCGGGATTTCGCGTCGCTATTGGAAAATTATCGAAATATGGCTGGCATGTTAATCAACGGCGAGGATATGCCGCGCGCGCAGAACCGCATCACGCTGAACCGCGACGTCAAAGATTCCTTCGGCCTTCCGGTGGCCAATGTCCACGTAGACGAACATCCGAACGACCAGGCCATGCGTAAGCACGCACAGACGCAAATGTCCCAAGTGTATGAGGCCATCGGAGCCAAACGCGTCGTCCTCGGCCCAACTCCTCCCGCAACCCACAACACCTGCAGCGCCCGCATGAGCGCCGACCCTCGTGAAGGCGTAGCGAACGCCTGGGGCCAGACCCATGACATCAAAAATCTTTTCATCTCCGACGGCAGTGCCATGGCCACGCCCGGATCCGCCAATCCAACTCTCACGATCGTAGCCCTGGCCCTGCGTCAGTCGGAATTCATCACCGACCAGATGAAAGAGCAAAAGATTTAAGTAGCACAGACTTCAGTCTGTGTGGTCTTAGTCCGGCAAGCACAATCGTCCTCAGTGTCATTCCAGCCCTACTGCCCCTTGCCCTTCGAAGCAATAAAATAATTCAAGCTAACCGTCGCCAGCTCCGACGGCGGGAACTTACAAGCATGGCGCGGATCCGCAACCAGCCCCGCCTCCCGCGCACAATCCAAAAACACCGGCAACTCGACCAGATACTGGTCGGAGAAACCGTGCGTCCCGTCGTAAGCAACAGCGGGAGTTTTTTCCAGATTAGCGGCAGTAAGTTCCGGCGGAAGCGTGTGCAGTTCCAGAAGCAATAGACCGAAACGCCCCACATACGGCGCCCAGCGTCGCAAATGCCGAATAAGATTTTCCTCTAATTCTTCCGCAGCGATCTCCTGACCGAACCGCGCGAACGCCCCGGTCGATCTCCCGTGCCGGCTCCCCTTCACGTAATCCATCGGCGGCGAATAGGGACGATTGTGATCCAGAAACGAACGAACATGCAGCAAATCGTGGATGTCCAGTCCCAGATCGTCGAGATCGGCCGCAAGCTGCGGCGGACGGTTGATATCGCCCGGTATGACATGAAATGTTGGGCAACCCGCCCTGCGCAGCGTTTGCTTGGCCACGCGTCGCGCCACTTTATTGAAATCCGCGCCAACCAACGCCAGCGGATGCCTGTCGAGCGCCTCTCCCCGAGCCGTCCGCGTCTTCACGACGGAATAAAGATGCTCCAGAAACGTGCCGTCCCCGCAGCCCATGTCGCAAATTCCTTGCGGCTGCTGTGCGATGGGCCGGTTGAAAATTTCGATTACAATTTCATCTACCGTTTTGAAATAGGTCCGGTGGGCGCCGCCGCTTCCCCACACATTCATTCCTCGGTTCACCAGCAGTTCGACGCCGCTGTCGTCCACTCGCTGAATGCGCGGATTTCCGAAGAGCAGAGTACTCACCACGTTGAACAGCGGCACGTAGGAAACAGTCACGCCGTAGGAAGTCGCCAGAGTCGCCGCGTACTTGCCGCTGGAAGTCAATCGCACGGTGCCCTGTTCGCGTGCCACCCATCCTTGCGTGGCCAGCAGATCGAACACGCAGCTCAAGCTCCCCTGATTTCCGGGAATATTCTGAATCAACACAGGTCCCGCTTCCAGTTGCGCAAATATTCCGGCGCGGGCCAGCGCCACCATGGCGGGACCTACAAGGACACCGTCCAGATGTCGGCGCAGCTGCGCGCAAATTCTTGCAGTCCTGGCATCGCCATCGATTCCGAGCCCCCACCGATCCCGGGCGCGTTGAACGAGTGCCTCCAGGGATGGAAGCAACGGCAAATCCGATCTTCCAAACAGGAAATCTTCCAGAAAGACGACCTTAGGAAGAAATGTGGCGACTTCCTCGTACAGCGGCGGCGCCATCCGCAATGCGAGCGAACCTTCCGGCGTGAGCGCGTAGCTCGCGGAGCGTCCGTTTTCGCCGAGCCGCTGCGTGAGCCAGCCGCACGAAGCCAGCAGCCGAAGGGCAACGCGCAAGTAGCCGCGGTTGGCATGCGTGCGCTCGACAATTTGATCGAGTTCCACCCACGCAGGAGAATCGCCGAAAATTTCAAATACTCTGCGGTCACACAGCGCCTTGACCACCGGGGCCAGGACGATGCCGCTTAAATGTCCGAACAGCGTCGCGCGGACCACCGCCTTTTCGTCATGCAACATCGATGCGTCCGTCATTTTGGAATCCGTCCACTCATGGCGAACTCCTGCTACGCCCGGCCTTCAAACAAATTTCTGCCCTCGACCAGAGCTTGCATCTTGCGGTCCACTACGCTGCGCTGCAGCATCCAGAAACCGCAGTCTGGATGGACGTAATGAAGGCGCTCAGGGCCCAAAACCTTCACGATATTTTCGATGCGGGTTGCGATCAGGTCCGGGCTTTCCACTTCGTTGTCCTTGATGTCAATCAGTCCGATACCCAGGGCGATTTTCGGATTCAGATCGGCAAGAACGACCAGCTCTTCGTATCCGCGGCGCGCAAATTCCAGAACCAGATGATCGGTGCGCAGGGAATTGAGGAACGGTACGAGATCGCGCCAGAAACCCCGCAGCGTGGGCTGCCCGCCATAATTTCCGAAACAGATGTGAACCGCTTTTTCGTTTAACATTCCATCGAGAACATGGTTGATGGCCTCGGCGGCCCAAACGGCGTCTTCCGGAAAACCAACAATGCCGGCTTCATCCAGCTGTACGACGTCCGCTTCGACCAGTTCGAGCTGCCGGCGGAGAATGGCGGCAATGTCCATCGCCAGGTCCGGCACATTTTTATAAAAACAGTTGGTGAGAACTCTGGAAAGGATGTGCGGCCCGGTGCAGGTGAATTTCAGCGGCAGTTTCGTGAGCGAACCGATAAATTCGTAATCGCGGAGCAGATTCAAAGCTCCTTCGCCGACTTTGCCCACTACCATCCCGGCGCTCAACAGGCGGGAAGCCGATGCGCGGTCCGCGCGGAAGCGCTCGAAATCCGAAAAGGAAAAATGTTTTCGGACGCCGTCCATCTGCGACACGAAATAATCCACCATGCCGTTGGTTTCCGGATGGCTCGGATCGAAGCGCATCAACTCGCCGTCGGTCACCAGATCCAGCCCAGCCAATTCCTGCGTCTTCATCACCGCCATCACGGCATCGCGCAGAACCAGGCGCGAAGTATTGCCGACGAGCCAGGAAGGGACTGGATAGCTGCCCACCACCGTTGTCTTTATCTTTCGAAGCATAAGGTCTCCTGCCGTGTGAATCGACTCCCGCTCCAATCAATACGATCGAGGAATTGTTTGCAGCACTTTGTCCAGGCGCTTCATATCCGTCGCCGCCGGGACATCGCCCGCAGTGGTCAGGATGACCGGCCGCAACTCCGCGACCATGCTGCGCAGAGAATCGCTTGAGCCTTGTAAGCCGGAATCATCCAACTGAAATGTTTCGAGCGGCAGGGCCAGCCCCAGCGTCGCGGAATTCCATTCCGATGGCGCCTCAGCGAGTTGCGAAGGAATTCCCCGAAGCGAGGGAGATAGGACACAATCCCAGCTGCGCGGCAGGATTTCCGCGGAGTTCGCTGCGAAGCCATCGCCGGGCAGCTGCAGCACAGGCAACGCTTCATAGAACCGGATCACGTTGAACACCTGCTCGAGCGCGGAAGCCCAGGAGGCGAACCGCTCTTGCGAAAGACAAGGGAAGACATCTTCCTGAATCATGATCAGTCCCGCGCCAGCTTCGGCGAAAACACCGGAAATTTGCGTAATGAGCGCCGCCGCCAGTTCCACGGCGGATTCCGGCATTTCCTGAGTACGCCACGCGCCGCCCGCATGTAATTGAGTGATGCGCGAAGCGAGAGTGAACGGACCCGCGACGCCGGCCATCAGAATGGAATCGTCTCGGGTCATTGCCTTCATGCGCCGAAGGACCTCGATGGCGATGGGCACTCGGCCTGCGTGCACGGCTTCTTCCGGCGAACGGAGATCGTCCGGCATTTCACCGGATTCAGAGCCTTCAGGCCACTGCACTGCTGGCAATTGGTCCGCTGCCTCCCACTGCAGTGTGGCGCCGAGCGCCTCCACCTCAAGGAACGAGTCGAAGTAGCAGGAATAACCGTCCATGCGCAAAGCGCCGCGCAATTGCCGCTGGGCGCTGCAAATCTTGGTGGGGTTGGAAAGGAGAGCCGGCAGAGGCTGATTTTCCACGCGCGCGCCGGGAGAAAAGACGATGGGCAGAAACAGCGGCCGGGGCGGCGCAATTCCTTGCAAAAGCCGCTTGACCATCTCCCGAGGCGTGGGATTTTCCGTCATTGACTACGGCCGGAACACAGGACCTGTGGACTTGGCGTCGGGCCAGGTCCCGTAATAGAGCAACGCTTCCTTCGGCGGGCTCTTCTTGTTCCACTCTTTTTCAAAGTCGTCGTAGGATTTCCCGCGAGCCACCCGGGCTTTTCTTTCCTCCGCACGCTGCTGTTTCGTTGTATCGATGTCCACTTTCCGCCGCTCGGCGTTGTAAGCGATTTTGTAAATGTTCACAGCGGTCCAGTCCGAAATGATGCACTTCTTCAAATCCTCCATCACGCCTTCCGGATCGCGCTCCAGCGGATCACCGTAGCCGGGACCGCCTCCGCTGAAGCCGAACAGCAGATCGCCTTCTTGAAAAACCTTGGGAGTACGCGCGACGAGTTCGTACTTCCAGTCTCCATGGACCGTCGGTTTTTCGATCATCTCGCGGAGGTCCATGGTGAGTTCGGAATTTCCCTCCTTCATTTGCTTGAGGAGATCATTTTTCCCGACGGTGATGCCGGGAATCGGCGCGGAGGCGTATCCACCAAACAGCGGCTGCCCCAAGGGAACTTTGCTGCCGTTGCCCATGCAAAGGGAAACGAGGTTCGGCACCTTGTGGATCATCCACTCCTGCACCGCGCCGGATCCGCCGCGGTGAATCCCGTGCCCGCAGGAATCGCACCAGTGCTGCGAAAGCATCACGGAAAGCGGCAGTTCGCTTTCCACCTGCTCGGAATCCGGCGCCCGGCCGAAAGCGCACCAAGCGAAGCCATAGGAGTCCATGCCGTCGGTCGAGGCCCTGCCGCCCTGCCCTTGCGTGTTCAGTGAAAACGAAAGCACATCGGACACCGCAAGTTTCCACTGCGAAAGGCCCGCGCAAATCTGCGCGGAATGCTGGCTGCCGGGAGCGGCTGTAACCTGCCGCCACAAACTGGCACTCGAAAAACTCATCTTGGCAAAGCTGTTGTGCGTGGCGCATCGACACTGCATCCCGATATAAACGCAGCAGCTGGTAGCAGCCATCTTGTCCGGGTTGAGAATAATGCCTTCGGGAAATTCAAAATCGATGGCCGAGAACGTGGAGCTACAAATGGGCAGATCATGAAAAATGTATTCGTACATGAAATTGGCGATATGGCCGACGACCGCCTGTGTGTGCACGTTGTAAGAAGAGGGATTTTCCGGCGACGTGCCCTCGAAATTGAAAATCAGTCGCCCGCCATCCTTGATGAGCGTGAGATAGCAAGAGCGCACCAGCGCAGGCGTGTATCCAATGGCGTCATTAAAGACAACCGTCCGAAATTTTCCGTCGGGCAGGTCCTTGATTTTCTTGCGCGCGCCGGCTTCGGCCGTGTCCTGCATCTTGCGGAGGAGTCCCGCCAGATAATCTTCCCCACGTTTTTCAACGAGTTCCAGCAGCCGCACGCGAACGCGGTCCGCAGTAGTGCAGCGTGCGCGAAGGTCAGAGATAAACATGGCCGGAGCGCGCAGCCCGTAAACGGAATACATCTCCAGAAAATCATTTCGGATCTTGAAATTTTCGCCGATCTTGATCGGCGGCATATTCAGCCCTTCCTCGAAGCGCGATTTCGCGCTGACCGGCATCCCGCCGGGTTCGATGGCCCCGGTTTCGGTGGTATGCAAAGCAGCGGAAGCCCAGGCGAGGAGTTTTCCCTTATGGAAAACCGGCATGAGAGCAACCTGGTCGGGATTGTGGATGCCGCCGTAAAGGGCGTCGTTCGTGTACCAGATGTCGCCGTCGAAAATGCCCGGATTTTCCGCGTAATATTTCTGAATAAACTTGATCACGATGGGCTGGATGATGGCGTGCAGATAAGTGCCGCAGGAAGCGTTGATGAGGTCGCCGCCCGCAGTGAAAATGGCGACCATGGAATCTCCGGAGACGCCAAAGTAGCTGCGCGAAGAGCGCACAAAAATCTCCATGGCTTCATCGAGAATGTCATTGGTGATCTGAGCGCCAATCTCGTAATCTCCCTGGGCCAGTTTGGCCGCGCACTCGCGTTCGTAGGCAGTCGCCGGCACCGGCTTCAACCATTGCAGTTTTTCAGCTAGTGTAGGTATGGGCACGTTGCTCCTTGCTTGTTCCCGCTCAAGAAAACCCGCATTTATTTTTTCTCCAGAATTCCAAGACTCCGATCATCCATGGAAAACCGCATCGAGGGAGGCACGACAAGCGTTGTGTATTCGCCCTCCACGACCGCAGGCCCTTCGACAACATTGCCGGGACGCAAAAGTTCGTAAGCAAAAAGCGGCGTAGTCTGGAAACCGCCACTTTCGGCCCAGCACACCGGCCGTTCGCCTTTGCCCGCTGCGCTCGGGTCGCTCCCCTCAAGCTTCAGCCTGGGCAACTCGTATTTTTTTGTCGGAACAATCGCCTTCAGAATAAAACTCTCAATAAACACGCCGCCCTCGGGATTGACGACAAACGGACTGAATGCCTCGCTGAACTCTTTTTCAAACGCTGCGCACACCGCGAGCACATCCGCAGCGCTGTGCAACGAAAGTTTAGGGGAAAGCGTGCGTTTCACATGAAATTGTCCCCCATAAAGCATGTCCAGCTCGAGAACATATCCCGCCGCATCCACGCTGAGGCCATCGGCAACGAGATCTTGCTTAGCCTGCTCGATCAGTTTCTCCACCGCGCCGTTGTAACCGGAAAAATCATCAGCAAGCTTCTGCGTTCCAGGCTCCATCAGAGTAATTTTCTTGGACGCCTCATACACATGCATGATGTCCATGGTGGAAGACCCAAACGCGCAGAAAACCGGAGAAAAGTTAAACGTGATGGCCTTGGGAATATCCGCCATATACCCTTCCACATGCGTTGCGCCCGCACCGCCCCCGACAAAAAGAATAAATTCCTCCGGGCTATACCCTCGCAGATGCACTTCCTTCATGATCGCCGAAGCCATATTTCCATTCACAATCTTGCGAATAATCTGCGCCCCCTGTTCCACCTCAATCCCCAGCGGCCGAGAGATTTTTTCGCGAATGGCCTGAATAGCCCGCTCCTTCTTAAGCCGCAGCTTCCCCCCGTAATAAAACTCCGGATTCAGATATCCGAGCACGACATCCGCATCGGTAACCGTCGGCTCCGTCCCACCCTGATTGAAGCAAGCCGGTCCAGGCATGGACCCGGCACTCTTCGGGCCAACCTGAATCCGATTTTCGAGCAACTTGTCGAGCCACGCGATCGACCCGCCTCCCGCTCCAATAGAAAACGTCTTGATCATGGTGATTCCGACCATCCATCGATCGATGATCGGCCGGAAGTCGTAGCTGCGAACGCTATCTTCAACAACGAGCCCGACATCGAAACTCGTGCCGCCCATATCGCTCATGACCACGTTCTTGTAGCCCAGCGTTTTCGCCACGTGATGCGCGCCCATCAGGCCGGAGACCGGGCCGCTATTAAAAGTGCGGCTCGCAGCGGTGCGGAACACCTCGGCGATTCCGCCAGAGCTCTGGATCATCAGCAGCGGCTTGGTGTAGCCGCGATCGCGAAGCTTGTCCCACATGGCCGAAAGCTCGATCTGCATAGACCGCTGCAGATAAGCGTCGAGGATAGCGGCCATCGTCCGCTCGTATTCGCCAAGCTTGCCGACCACCTGCCCGCCGAGAACCACCGGCAGAAAACCAATATGAAATTCCTTGTACTCGTCACGAATAATTTCCTTGATGCGCTTCTCGTGCACAGGATTCAGAAATCCCCACAGCAGAGAAATGACAAATCCACGCACGCCGCGATTCACCAGCGTGCGCACCTTGGCGCGAACATCTTCCTCGTCTAGCGGGCGAACAATCTGCCCGCGCGAATCGATGCGCTCCTTGACGCCCACAATCTGATCGCGCGGGATGAGCGGCTCTGGCTTTTTTTGAATGGCGAGGTTGCGCCGCTCAGCGACGCGCGTACCGTCAATCCACTGCGCGCCGCGCCCAATCAAAACGACATCCTCATGTCCTTCCGTGGTGATGAGCCCGAGCCGCGGACCTTTCTTTTCAATCAGCCGGTTCAGCGCAATCGTCGTGGAATAGCGGATCATGTCGATTGCCGGAAGAAGCTGGTCCATCGTGAGCCCCACAGATGCCGCGCCCTCTTCGATCACTTTGGAAAAGCAGACCGAGAGATCATAGGGAGTGGTGGGAACCTTCTTGATCAGGCTAGCACCCTCGTAGTTGAGTACCAGGTCCGTAAATGTTCCTCCCACATCGATGTCAATCGAGTTCATTCGGAAACCTCGAGCCGCTGGTTGCGAATTTTGTACTCGCCCGTCTTCAGCCGCGCTTTCAGGCGATCCAGATCAATTTCGATATCCCACGTGAGCGGGTGCCCAGGCGGCAGATACTCCGTCTCCATCTGCACGCCGCAGGACGGGCAATAAATTTCGACAATGCGCACCCACATCGGATCCGGCGAAAAATTAAATTCGCCGGAAACCAGCGGCGGATGAATCTCGCGCGGATCACGGTCGTAAAGCAGGCAGCCTCGCTTGTAGCTTTGCCGCGCAGGACCGATCTCGTGCCCGCAGCGGTTGCAAGACCACTTTTCCCGCTCGACGTCCAGATCGAGATACTCAGTAACTCGAATTTTGTTCTGTTGTTCCGTTGGCATTACTCACCTCATATCAGCGGCGGGCCACCAGAGCATTTCCAAAGCGGTCCATCTTCAGGGTCCAATTTTCCGGGACAAAGAAGGTGCTGCTCGCTCCCTCCAGAACCGCGCAACCCTCCACCAAGTTGCCAGGCTCCAACGTTTCCCAGGTGTAGAGCAGCGCTTCGCCGTTCTTGCTGCCCCAGGCGACCTGGCGTTTGCCCTTCAGTGCGTGCGAGGAATCCGCTTCCCGTACCGGCTTTTCGACAAGGGATGGCTTTGCCATGGCCTTCTTGATCTGGACGCGAAGCAGATCAACGACGAACGCATCCTTTGAACTGCCCAGTGCTGTTTCCAGAAGCGCCTTGATTTTGTTCGAATCGAGCAACGCATCCGGCGGGCAGGGAACTGCGACCGACGGCTGATTGGGACGGGAGATTTCCAGTTCCGCCAGGTATTCAACGCCGGTGGGCTGAATGCCTTCGCCCAAAAGATCGCGATGGCCCTCGGACTTGATGTCGGCAAGAGCCTCAGCGAGTTGCTTCATTTCTTCCGCGGAGAGTGACGTTATCTGCAACGAACGCTCGTAGACGTGAGAAATGTCCGAGACCGACGAACCGAAGGCGCTGAAAACGGGTCCGAGCGCAAAAAAGCGCACTTCTTTTATTCCAACTTTTTCAGCAACACCGCAAGCGATCAGCGCGCCATTGCCGCCGTAAGCAAACAAAGTGTATCCGGAAAAATCCTGCCCAAGATCCTTGCCGGCGTGCGAGATCGCCTCGGCCACCATTTCGAATGCGCGGTCAATGACTAAACGCGAGGCGTCTTCCACCGACTTGCCCAACGGCGTTGCAACAAACTCCTGAATCGTCTGCCGCGCGGCATCCATGCTGATGGGCTTGGCGCCGCCGAGAAAATAATCCGGGTTGATCAGCCCGGCGGCAACAAAAGCATCGGTGAGCGTGGGTTTCTCCCCGCCCAGCCCATAACAAGCCGGCCCGGGAAACGAGCCCATGCTTTCTGGCCCCAAAGAAATTTCAGGCTGCGTCCCTTTCGCACACGCTTTGACGACGCTGCCGCCGCCGAGAGCAATCGAACGCAGATACGGCAGAGAAATCTCCACGGGGATGCCGAAGAAATCCGAAGGCTTGGCCTGCACCGGCGTGGTGTTGCGAAGCACGCTGACCTTGGCCGTCGTGCCGCCCACGTCGAGGGCCAGCGCTTCGTTCGCGCCGTAAACTTTCGCCAGGTGCGCGCTTCCGTGAATGCCCAGAATCGGACCGGATTCGATCGTATCGATGGCCTTGGTCTTGGCAATGCCGGAAACGCCGCCGTTGATGTGGCTCACCAGAAACGTGCCCGCGTAACGATGCACTTCGCGCAGATCGTCCTCGGCCTTGAACAACGTGGCGGCCAGCGCCCCGTGCGTGTAGGCATTGATGAGCGCGCAATACGTGCGCGTCATGTCATCCGAGCTTTTGGAAATGTCGCTGCCGGCCAAAACAGGCACGGACCCGAGGAAATGATCGGGATACTGCTGCTCCACGATTTTCTTGATGCGAACCTCCTGCTCCGGAGTGCGATGAGCGCCCTTGAAGCTCACGCAGATGCGGCGAACTCCAGTTTCAAGCAAGGAGCGAACGGCATTCATGACTTCGGCATCGGAAGCGCCGGCGTCCATGCCGATGACATCGCGTTCGGAGAGGATGCGGCCCATGACAACGCTGCGCTTGTCTTTGCCGTACAGATCTTTTTCGTGACCGCTGGTGATGAGAAGGCCGATGCGCGGACCGCGAAGCTCCGCAAGCACATTGGAGGTGATCGTCGTGGACCAGCGGATCAGGTCCACATTTTCCAAAAAGAGATCCACATCCGCATAGTTTAATTGCGTTGCGCCCTGCGTCAGGCAATCAAACAGGCAGATCGTTAAGTCGTGCGGAGTGGTATCCACCTTGGCGCAGACCAGTTTCTGGCCGTCGACGAAAATTCCGTCGGTCAGTGTTCCCCCGATATCGATGTCCACAGTCAGCAAGGAAACCTCAGGGCCGCGATGAATCGAGCGCGGCGAGAAATTCGCCGGATTGCACCGTCCAGCCGAAAAAACTCTCAACATTGAACAGGGTGGCCTCCTGCAAGGCAGGCGGGCCGGCCTGCATCGTCGCGTCGGTGATCAGCAGCGGCCAGTAGTCGAGAAAATATCCGTGCCGCAAAGTGGATTCGACGCAGACGTTTGTGGCAATGCCGGTCATGAAAAGATATTGAACGCCGCGCATGCGCAATTGGGAATCGAGCGTGGTTCCCTGAAAACCGCTATAACGCGTTTTGACGATGACAATGTCCTGCGGTTGGGGCCTCAACTCATCCACAATGGCAAAATCCCAGGACCCCTCGGTCAGCAACTTGCCTTTAAGCTCCGGCCGGCAATTCATCAGGATCATCCCCAGTTCCTTGTGACAATTCGGCGAGCCCGGACCGCCGCTGTTGCTCAGGTCCGGCTTGTAGCCCATCTGCAGAAAGACAATTGGAATTCCGGCACGCCGTCCACCATCCACAATTTTTTTGATGGACTGAACAACCTCCGCGGCCCCTGAAATATCAACGCCCGCAATGTCGAGCATTCCGCCCTTCGTGGCGAATGCATTCTGCATATCCACCACAACAACAGCCGCCTTGCTAAGATCGACTTCCACAGCCTCCGGTTTTGCATTGAGCATTGCCATGAGAAGACCTCAGAGACCCCTAAAAATTCCCAATTCGCTTTTGTAGCGCCCGCCTTCCAGGCGGGCACTTCATGACCAAGCACGACCCCGCTCGAAGGCACTCTCTACAAAGCCCAAAACAGAGGTTTAATCCACATCCTTCATCTCTCTTCATATAACTTGCGGATCAGCTGTCCCTTCATCTCAAACCGAGGCAACGTCCCCGCGGGCACAAGATCCACCGCAGCCGACACGCTCAGCACCGCCTTGATCTTCTCCTCGATCTTCTTCCGCAACACGCCCTGATCCGCCGCGCCCTCGCCGGCTTCCGCCGTGACCCGTAACGGAGGCTTAACTCCCGGCCCAGGCTGATCGAGAAGGATCTGCACTTCACCCGTCATCTGCGGATAAAAGCTGGAAACAATGTCGCGCACCGCCGACGGAAAAACATTGACCCCCAGAACAATGAGCATGTCGTCCGTTCGCCCCACGCAACGCAGCTTGTAACTCGTGCGCCCGCACTTGCAGGAAGTCCCCAGGATGGTCACGCGATCGCGAGTGCGAAACCGAAGCAGCGGATTGCATTCGCGTTCCAGGCTCGTGTACACCAATTCTCCCGAAACGCCGGTTTCGATGGGCAGGACTTCGCCACTTTCGGGATCAATAATCTCGGTATAGACGTATTCCTGCCCGTTGTAGTGCATCCCTGACTGGTCCGGGCACTCGGCGAAAATAATGGGCACCATGTCCGCGTTGCCGAGCCCCTCGGTGACGCGAGCGCCCCATTCCTCACTGATTTTCGCGCGCACTGCCGGAATTCCGGCGCCCGGTTCCGCGCCACACACAAATTTTTTAATTCCCAGATCGCGTGGATCCATTTTGGCTTCGCGGCGAACGTAATCCGCGAGGTAGATCGCGTAAGAAGGAGTGCAGTGAATCGCCGTGGCGTGCAGCGACTTGGCATACAGGACAACTTTTTCGGATGCCCCGGTGCCCACCGGAACAAACGTAGCGCCGATGAGCTCAATCGCATCCTTTGCCGGAAGTCCCCCGGCAAACATGGTGAGGCTGGCGGCGTGAATCACGATGTCGTCCGGCCGGATTCCCTGGGTATAGAAGGATCGCGCTGTGACTCTCGTCCAGATCTCCGCATCCTTGCGCGTCAATCCAACAAAGCTCGGAAGCCCCGTAGTTCCAGTGGACGCGTGCAGGCGGATGACGTCGATCATGTCCGCGGCCATGTGCCTTCCGAGCGGCGGACACGCTTGCTGGCTCTCGCGCAACTCCTCCTTGACGGTGAACGGAAAGCGCTGCAAGTCGTCCAGGCATCGAAAGTCCTCGCGGCTGACGCCCGCAGCTGCAAATTTATCCCGGTAGAAGGGAGAACGTGCGATCAGGTAGTCCAATTGCCTGGCGAGCTTTGCCTCCTGAAGCGGCCGCAAATCCTCGCGGCTCATCGTTTCGATTTCGAGATCAAAATATTCGTCTGTCCTCATGCTGCGATGGCTTCCTCTGAGCTGCCGCGTTGAAATTCAAATTATTCTGTCACCGATTTTCCGCTCAACTCCTGAAATCCTTTCCGCCATGCGATGATCGCTCAACAACAAAATTGCGTGACTCCTCGCCGAAATTTAACGCCAGGACGGTTTCGTATCGCGAATTGCGGTTCGGGCGGGACGCTGAGACTAGCCGCCGGGATTTCTTTCAAATCAAAAGGCGCCTGGTCTTGACTCCTGAAGTTCTCCCGGATTTCAAAGCAGCCGGATGACGGCGGGCAATCCCCGATCCGCCGCCGTCCGGCCGCCGAAATTTAGAAATAATATTTGGCCGACAATTGGAATTGCCGGGGATTGAACATGGTTCTCGCCCCGCCAAAGATCGGGTTCGGGAATGGCGGTCCGGCTGCGGGGCAGCTGCCGATGAACGAAATCGGGTTCGATTGGATGGCCAGGGAAGCAGCATCCTTATAGGAATGGGGAACCGTGCCTCCGCAGAAATTGTATGTGCCGTATACCGAAGTGACCTCGTTCACGTTGGGGCGGTTGAACAGGTCGAACACATCCACGGCAAGTTCGAGTTTCTGCCGTTCATGAATTTTGAAGTTCTGAGAGATACGGATGTCGACGGTCTTGAGAGAGTCGCCCCAATAGGTATTTCGGGCGGCGTCTCCCACGCGGTCCGTCACCGGATTGGTATCGCCGTTGGCGTCGAAACCCACGAACATGGTGAAAGGCCGCGCACTTTCCAGTGTCACGATGCCGCTTAGCTGGGTGTTGCGCAAAAAGGTCTTCTGTGGTCCGGTTGCAGTGAAGTTCCCCACGAACCGGTGCCGAATATCCTGGTTCGAGTTGGCGCGTTCCGCCGCCCGGTTATAGAAATCCTGCGGTGTGCTGACGAACGTGGTGAACGTGCCGTCGTCCAGTGTTTTTGAGTAAGTATAATTCGCGTTGAGCTGAAAATATTGTCCGGCGCGCTCGGTCACCGAAAATGTGACTCCATTGTAGGCGCTGTTCCCGCTGTTATCTGTATAGTAAAGCAATCCCACGGGAATCAGCACTCCACTGAAATTGGACTTGCCCGCAGGAAATCCGGGCAGGGGTGGAGGTGCCGGAGCGCACGGGAAGGGGCCGGTCGTGGCCCCACCCGGCGGACAAACATTCAAATTCTCCGCGCGCACCTGATGATGCGCCGCGACGAACAGATATCCGACGTCGACCACTAATCCGTGGCCAATTTCTCGATCAATTTCCAGGCTGGCCTGCTCCGAATAGGGGATCTTGCTGGCCCGCTCCACCGTTCCGTCCCCGACCGGGGAAACCTGGCCGGCAAACAAGTTCGTTACCATCTGGACCGGCTGGTAGGTCCCGAAGCGGATCAAATTCGCCGCTGCATCAGCCGGTTCGATGCCGAAGGGCGACGAAGGAATGAATGGCAACTGGTTCAGGGCATAGGTGGCGTTTAATCCTCCGTCCCGAACGCCCGGCAGAGGATAGGTCTGCGAACAGGATGGATTCATGCAGAACGTCACGGCGCGCTGCGGGTGCGTTACAAAAAAGAACGACAGATTGTAACGGTCGTCAAACAAACCGAAGCCCGCGCGAATGACGGTGTGCTTGTCGGGAGAATACGCGAACCCGAGTCGGGGTTGAAACCCTCTGTAACGCGTGTTGATCTCTTGCTCCAGACCCTTCTCAAGATCCCAGCGCAACCCGTAGTTCAAGGTGAGCTTGGGAGAAACCCGCCACTGGTCTTGAATGAAGAGCCCGTAATAGCTGTGATTGATATCTGAAAAATAATTCGGAGTCTGGTCCGGAGGATACGCATTCTGCCAATTTGTATTCACGGGCGGCGGAATTTTTCCGTTTACGGCGGAATTGTCAGCCGATCCCAGCGGAGACGGCCAGAAAGCGACCGGAACACCATTCATCATATCCGCGGGGTTCGGTCCAGGGACCACGGGGAAGGGGGGAAGCGTTGCATTCTGCGGTCCGAGCGCCAAAGGACACGGCCCCTCCGCAAAGTTCGAAGTCAGGAATTGTGAAGAGGGAATGCCCTTCAGTGACCCCACGTAATTCGCAAAGTCTACCAGGCAGTTGATGCCGGGCAAAACAATGCGCATCGGCGAAAACCCGGGCCAGATGATGTGATCGTTCACGTAGTTGAAATCAAAACCGAATTTTGCCACGTGCGCGCCCTTGACCCAGGCGACCGAGTCCGCGAATTGGGCCCGGCTTTCATACGTGGCATCGAAGACGCCGAAGTTGTGGCCCATCAGGAGCGAGTTCGGAAGGTCCAGGTTCGGCTGGCCTGTGGCCCCCGGAAATGTCGAATGCCGTCGCGCGTACTGCACCAGCGCGGTATTAATCAGGTTGGTTTTCAGTTGTGAAGTAAGCGTGCCGACCAGGGCCTGATCACGCAAATAATTGTTGTGCGCACTGCTCGGTGCTCCAATGCCGCCGCCATCGAGGGTGTCTCCCATCAGCACATTCAAATCGCGTGCATCTTCGATGTTATAGCGCAGCGTAAAGCGATTATTATCGGTGATCTGGTGGTCGAGTTTGACGAGCCCCCTGTCAATGTCCGCCGTCTTTAGCGCACCAATGTTTTCAGCTGGGATTCCCAGAATGGCTTTGGCCGCGTCGATTAATGCGAGATTGTTCGTCAATTCTGGGGCTTGAACGGGAGCCTCGGCGCGTCTTTGTCCCTCGAAGTTCGCAAAGAAAAACGTCTTGTTCTTGCGAATGGGGCCGCCGAGTGTGGCGCCGTACTGACCTTGACGCAGCGTATTCGGCGCCGGGGCAGGTTGCAACAGGCTGCGCGCATTCATCGCGCTGTTCTCAAGATAAAAATAGACCGAGCCGTGGAGATCGTTCGTGCCGGACTTGGTGATGATGTTG